>Ga0041059_1000973_pt1 | contig 22678 bp, 14 predicted proteins | sample AraColnosormetaG_FD_56232 | JGI IMG/M metagenome (GOLD analysis project Ga0041059, IMG submission 56232) | Arabidopsis roots microbial communities from North Carolina, USA - Col MF nosort | ecosystem: Host-associated > Plants > Roots > Unclassified | place: USA: North Carolina | collected... | reverse complement strand
TGGTATTACTTCTTCTTCTTCTTTTTTTTTTTTTGTTGTTGTGAGGTTTTGTAGTTGGTGGCTACAACTTTTTTCTTTGAGTTGGTGGCTAAATTGGCTATTACTTTATCTATATTAAATCACGTGTCGTTTTTAAAATTAAAATATTAGTTTTCAAGGCTTTTCAAAATCTGAGGGAGTTTAAAATAGTGCCTTCATCGACTTTTACATAACTTGTAATGTTCGGGTACAAATGCAAAAAATATATATATAATTATTATTATTATTTAAAAAACTTATTAAAAATAAACTTTCATTAAAAAAAATATTCGTGTAATGTGGCCAATGTCAAAACAAAATATATATTTCAATTTATGAATTTCCGTAATTGGTCAATAATAAAGTAGTCATCTACACTCAATTGTTTTGATGTCAATTTTTCCCCTTTTTTAAACGTAAAAGAATTTGCATCCTCCTCAGAGTTGACCGCTTATTTCCGACGGCGGTCCAAAATAAGGACGTCAAACGAAATAAGATGACCAAACTCTTTACTTTCACCCCAAAAAAAAAAAAATGACCAACTCTTATACATTCTAGAGGAATATTTTGTCCTTTTCAGAATTATCCTTTTCAGAATTATCTTTTTTTCAGAATTATCTTTTTTTCCCTTGCATCCAACTTTAATATCGCATAATTATATTCTAGGGACCAATTAGAAAACATATATGCGAACTTTCGTTGTGAAATAATATACATCAATAAATACATTCGTTGAGAATAAAATGGAAATATTTTTCAAGAGGTGCATGTAGGTGATACGTCGTGTTTCAATTATGATTTTTTCAAAGAGGGTCTTTTAAGAAAATGCAAATATTTAGGAGAAAGCCACTACCAACAATATTTGAATGGTCATCGGGCGGCATCATTAGCTTGTTTATTGGAGTCGAATCGAACCCATATGTAGGTCCACCTAATAGTGCAATTTTTTGAAAAATAAAATAAAAAACATAATTTGGTAAACACATATATACACGTTGTCGATGATATATATGGTCGAGAGGATAATTGAGAGCCGTGGGATGAAAGAGACGGCTCCGATTGTCAGTTTTACAAGTTGCCGAAGAAATATCCAAAGGCATGGAGCGTATTGCTGCATTGTTTATGGCTTAGGAAGATCCGATACTCTCTCCTCTCGATTCTGTCTTTCTTTATTCTCTTTTTTTTCTTATAGAAACATTAACACTTGTGAAGTGGGACCAAATCATTTCACGAGGAGTACTAGTAACCCTTTTTAACAACGCAACGGTACCGATATCTTCCACGTGGCCAATAGTAAACGGTTCTAGAGATGTAAATAAGGAGGCACTTTTGCTCAGACACATAATGACAGAATCGTGTTATAGAGAGAAACGGTGTTTTATTGAGACACGTCACACACCTTCTCTTTACCTGCGGCTGTGACAGCTGCCTGCATCTTTCCCGTATTTTTCAGATATTTCTCTCTTTTTCTTTTTTTCTCGTAAACTAAAAATCCTCCGACGGCTCCGCCTTTGCCACGCCATTTTTGAACTTATTATTAAGCTTCCTGTTTCCTTTTATACAAAAATGATCACATAGTGAGTAACGCCCACACGCTACAAATTTACCATTTCGAAAAAGACTAATACATCTCTTTTCAATCTATGTTTATATTAAAAAAAAACAAAATCCTAGTTACGATTTTCGTAATTTGAGTTTGGTTCATAATTTGAAATTCCATTTTGTTAATGCGGCCTGTATAGTTTGTAAGGCCCATTTACAATACAAACGGACAATATTCTCGAAGCCCAGCTTCTTCTTTTAGCGAAACTCAAATTTACACTTTTTACTGCTTGGTTCAAAACTTGGTTTCCATGTTGTTAACTTGCTGCTAGTTGCCAATTTCTATTACACGATGATGAGCTTACACATCCTATTAGTGTCGATATTTTGACACACACACAAAAAAAAAACGGTCAATCTCGATCACAAAAGACAAGTTTGCCGGCTTTACGACACAATCCTTGTTCCCCAACAGAGTTGACAACTTTACCATAACTATACATCAATGGCATCTTCCCCATAACTCTATGAAACTCCCTAATGCAATTCCCTCTTCTCTTCCTATGTTCCACTCTTCTACTGCTCAATCCCACGTCTCTTACTCTCTCTTCTACTTCTTCGTTACGCGCATCTCCCCAATCCCTAACTCTCTCAGCTCCAACCATGATTGGCCCTGCCCTTAACCTATCTGCAGCTACAAAATTCATCAGTATATCCTCGCAGTTACGCATTTGGTCCACAATCATCCTCATCTCCTCCATCTCCACACCTCCCTTGCAGCTATACTCAAACAGATAATCCTGTTTCATCATCATGAACTTGGTCAACACAATCGAGTATTTATCTGGATGAACAGTGTATATCCACTCTTTCCCCTGCAAATCGAAACCGTGTGACCTCACAAACGTTCCTACAAGGCGATCAGGATTCGACTTCCACACTGAAAACGCAAACTCCAACGATCTCTGGTCAATCTCGACGTCATCATCACATATCAAAACAGCACGAGTGTCTACAGAGGAACGAGGGAGGAATCTAGCGTTGAGGCTGCTCGAAGATTGCTGAATTAGAGAGATGGAAGCAGAACCAGGCGAATACTGAGTCAGATTCTGATACAACTGGTCAAGTAGTTGATCAGGTGTGCTAGGGTTACCCCATAGGACTAAGATGGAGGATACGATCGAGGATGAAGAATAAGAGGCCACGATGGTTTGCAGAAGAGGAATCCGGTATTCTGAGTAACCATTGATTAGAACGGTGATCTGATCCGATCTGAGTTTTTGAAATTCTCTCTGGTTCGTTGCATCACATGGATCTGGATCCCCTGAGAGCGTGCGACAAAACACGAGATCCGTAACAACGAAAAGGAACCAGATAGAGAACCTCACCGATTTGACTCCCATATCAGCCTAACTATCCTATCAGTTAGTTCCGATTTGATCGATAAAACAGAGAAGAGCGATGGATGTAGCATTCGAGGATGGATCGCAATTTCGTTTCCTATAAGCGTGCGTGTGTCTATGTCAACAAACAGGCAAAGAGAAAATTACCTCGGAAGCTGATGGCATTCCGGCATCAGAATCTCCGTCTAGAGATTTGGAATTCCGATTGACTAGTTGGAGTTGACCATCATCTTCGGCGGTTAGAGGCTAATTAACGGCTCACATAGTCACATGAAGCTAAAGTGAATCATAAATGCAAGTGGGTGGGTTTTCACTAATAAAGCCCTATAAGAATTATGTAACTAAGCCCAATATAGTTTGAAATACAAGCAAAGCCCAATAGAGTTTGAAAAACAAACGTAGCCCATACATCTTTCTTGGTATGTTACGGCTTATGGCGTAAAAGAAAAACATTTAACTAACAAAACGGGTGAGATAGGTGAGAGGCTACTACTATATACGTAGTGTCTAGTTTAGTTATAAGGCCAGCACAGCACAACACACTTATACCGACAAAACATGTGTGTCATTTAACTCGATGACAAAGCACAGAAACAAGTTGGTCGTTTATTTTAAGCAAAGTCATAGGTACACTGTCTAATTAATAAACTAATCTTTGAGATTTCAAGCACAAAACAAATATTCAATATCAACAAGTCATGACAGAATCCTCTGCCTAGGATTCCATTGTAGATAGAAACGGAGACAAAAAACAAACGAATGAATATTGAGATCTAGTTAATAACCTTTTGCCCCAAGGAAAAAAAGATCTAAAATAAAAACATAGATAGGTAAAAGAGGGAGTGAGAGATGCATGAAAGTGAGTAAATGGTGGGGAATCGAAGAGGGGCTTGTACATCGGGGCAGCTTTAGATGCGGCAGCAGGTAAGGTCCCATGTGAGCTGCTCAAACCGTGAAAGTGCAGAGAGTGGAATTGGGACCCATGCACGTGATCTTTGCTCTTTTTCAGTTGGTAGTTTGCCTTTTATATATGCAATCTCTCTCTCTCTATATATATATATATATCTATAAGTGTGTTGTGTTTCATGCATTTGGTTTGCCTCTAGGGTCAACAAAACTAAAGCACCTATATCATCAACCCTTCTTCAATCAACTAGCTAGGCATGTGATTTGATTATTAGATCACACTGATCTTTGTGACTTGAATCAAGTGACATTTTGGTCGGATAACATAAAATTGGTTTCTAGTTACAACAAGATAGTTTGGTGATACTTATTAAGTTGTTTTTGCAAATAATTAACATGTGAAAAGCGATAAAATTAATGGATGGCCCATATTGTTAATTTAAGATATAGACAGTGATTGGGGAAAAGATGAGGAATGTAGGGACTGCTGTGTAAATAAAAATGGTCCCGACAAGAATCTTCAAGAAAAAACCTCACGAAATCCAAGTTTGAAAGTTAACGGTCACAAAATAATTAAAAAAAAGAAAAGGAAAGAAACAGCCTCGTTCGTCCCGCTATCCGTTGTCACTGTTACAGTACTTCTCTATAGGGGTATAACCGTCATCTCGGTTGTTTCTTTCTTTATTTTTCTTATACTCAGATACAAAAATTGCTGAAATTACTTTTATAGAGGAAAAAATGCATGTCTTATTATAGGGTAAAAACAAGCCTGTCATGAACGTATTATTTCTGTTTATAACTTTATAGAAAATATTTTTACTCTTTAAAGAAACATTATTTCCATGAATGTAAGCAAAACTACTAATTTTAATAGATAATACAGCTAAGTAATAGTCGCATTTCCCTTTTTTCTTCTAATATAAAGGGTATATATATATTAGGCCAATTAAGACTTTTCTGGTAAATGGTAACTGATAGGCCCAAGCAGAATCGTGCAAAAAATATTCGTAAAAAAAGAATTTAATAAATAAATATTCGTAATAATACTACATATGATTATTATAATTTATGTACTACTACTGTATGTGTTTGAAAGAGAGAAAAGAAACGTTGTAGAGAAAAAAAGGAGCAGAAGAAAACGGAGGTTTTTGTTTAATTTCCGGATCGTCCAAAAGTTTCTCTTTTTTTTCTCTTCCTTCATTGTTTCGCTGTTCCTGCGATTCTGAAACTCCTCAAGCTTTCCATTCAGAATCGTAGCAATGGCTTTTCCTCTTTGATTTTGTTTTTGATCCGTCTCTCTCTCTCTCTCTCATTGCGTTTAAGGGGTCGCTTTTTTTCCTCTTCATCCTCGCCGCCGGCTTATGGCCAACTCGCCACCACCTTCGTCGCGAAATCCTCCGAAGTTGTTGGTGGATTGTTGGTCGTTTCCGTTTCTTCTCTCTATGGTTCCTACTCCCTCATAATTTAAGGATCTGTATCGGAATAACCGAAACGATCTCCGGTTTCGGATTTGAATATTTTGGGGGAAATTAAAAGAATGGGGAAAGGTTGGTTCATGGTAGAGAAAGCTAGAAGATGCTTAAGGACGGTGTTCTTCATGGTTGCGATGCTTGTCTCGCTGTTAGTTTCTTCGTTGCCTGTGCTTGTAGCCATCGGCGACGTTTTGGTTCCGACCTTTTTGCTTTCAAGCTTTACCTGTTTGACGTGTTACGGCTTCAAGGAGCATCTGAGTCGATACGCTTTCAAGAGCTCTTTGACTGATATTCCTCTCGTCTCCCTCGTCAGATCTTTCCTTGTCATCTGTAAGAACTAAGAACCATCCTCCTCCTTCTTTTCTCTCTGAGTTTTGCTTTTTCTCGATATGATTGTATTCTTCTGTTCATGAACAGGTGTCTACTCTCTATCCGATGCTCCTGCACTTTCGCATGGCCCTTACCTTGGAACTGTATCGCTGTGTTCTGTTGTTTCTGTTGTTCTTCTATCAGTAAAAGCTTGCGTTTTTACTGCAAATTCTCAACTTAACGACCAAGCCTCGTCCTCTCCGTCAAGGCAAAGACTCCATCTGAAAAAGTCTTGGGGGATGCCAGTTTTGTTCCTTTCATCTGTTGTTTTTGCTCTTGGTCATATGGTTGTTGCTTATAGAACAAGTTGCAGAGCTAGGAGGAAACTCTTGTATCACAGAGTTGACCCTGAAGCTGTGAGTTTATTATTATCATCATGCTCTTCTTCTTCTCTTTTTGCTCCAAAGCTTTGATCTTTGTTTAACTTATTGATTGTGTTGCAGGTTCTTTCTTGCAAAAGTGTCTTCTCTGGTTACCAGAAAGTCCCACGTTCTCCAATTCCTTTGGTAGGAAAGGCCTCCAAGGTTGATGGCGAGGCAAGACGAAAGCTGCATCCTTCAGTATCCAACGATGACGGAGAGCTACCTGCGAGATTGCTTGCTGATCTTGACAGCTTATTCATTACAGTCAGAGGGCTCACTGTGCATTACAAGATTTGCACACCTGCTTCTCCTCGCCACTCTATCTCCTCCTCAGTTGAAGCCAACTCTATGCTTAATATGCCAGAGGCGATGGTGGGAAGGTTGAAGCTTGACAGGAATATATTGAGCATGGTCACGAGAAACAAGCTCAACCATCACCACCATAGGAGCTACAGCAGTCTGTTTAACAATTCTTCTTCCTTGCACGACCCTCTCCTTGATGGTCTTCCTACTTCTCCTCGTCTTTTCAAAGATATTCAGGAAGAATCGTGCCGAGAGGATGGCATCAATGTGTCCAATTTTGGTGCCACGGAACAGCAAGATGTTGGTGGAAACGGCCAATTTGGTGTAGTGTTGGTCCATGGATTTGGCGGAGGAGTGTTTTCTTGGAGACATGTGATGAGTTCTCTTGCCCATCAACTTGGCTGTGTTGTCACTGCATTTGATAGGCCTGGTTGGGGATTAACCGCCAGACCTCATAAAAAGGATTTGGAAGAAAGAGAGATGCCAAACCCTTACACTCTGGATAATCAGGTGAAGTTCTGTTCAATTCCGGACTATGTTTATTACTTATGAGAGCTTTTTGTCTTTGCTCTTAGAAAGAAATGTTAAAACTCAAGGATCTGTTGATGCTTTCAGGTAGACATGCTTCTTGCCTTTTGCCACGAAATGGGATTTGCTTCTGTAGTCTTGGTTGGCCATGATGATGGAGGTTTGCTTGCTCTCAAGGCTGCACAAAGATTGCTAGAAACAAAAGATCCCATCAAAGTCAAAGGAGTGGTTTTGCTTAATGTAAGCTTGACGAGGGAAGTAGTGCCAGCTTTTGCAAGAATACTTCTGCACACATCACTAGGAAAGAAACACCTTGTTCGTCCGCTTTTACGCACTGAAATAGCTCAGGTGGTGAATCGCAGAGCTTGGTATGATCCTGCCAAGATGACAACCGATGTCTTAAGGCTATACAAGGCACCACTTCATGTGGAAGGCTGGGATGAGGCACTTCACGAGATAGGCAGACTCTCATCCGAGATGGTGCTTCCAACTCAAAATGCATTGTCACTTCTCAAGGCAGTGGAAAACTTACCAGTATTAGTCGTTGCTGGAGCCGAAGACGCACTTGTTCCCCTCAAGTCCTCCCAAGTCATGGCTTCAAAACTCGAAAACTCTGTAAGTCCTCCCTCTCTATATCTAATTAAACACCTAAACTCTGTTGATACGTAACTAACATTATACATGTCAACAAACAGAGGCTAGTAGCAATCTCAGGATGCGGACATCTGCCACATGAGGAGTGTCCCAAGGCACTTCTTGCAGCCATGTGCCCATTCATAAGCAGACTTGTATTTAGTGAGGACTGAGTGACTGAGTGATCACTGTACTTAGTGAGGAGTGAGTGACTGAGTGATCACTTCTAGTTGTCTTCTTAGCTCACAATCGATTAGTGTTTGCGAGTTTTTTTTGTCTGCCCCAAAAGGAAAGAAGTTGGGGTGATTGAGGTCTTAGTAAGTCTGTATTCATTATAAGCAGAGTTATTGTAACATTCTCTGTTTTTCTCATCAGAGTTTTTAATGGTTTGGAATAATTCTGTTTATTTTCCACTTAAGAGAAGAGTGGCTAAATCTTTGTAAAATTTTGCGGTAGAATACGCGCAGTTTGAAAACGTTATTTTCTTCGTGTACTCCTAAATGTCATGAAACTTGAAGGTCTCTGAAGTGTGATCACCAAAGAACCGAATAGAAACATTAAAAACACAGCAACTAAGCAGGTTCTTAAACTTAACGTTACTCTCTCAAACTAAACGTTAGGACGACAAATGAGATACTTCTTGCAAGCAGATAGAAGAAAAGTGTAGGGAGAGAGACTACTCAATCCAGAATATCAGAGATAGCTGTCTTCTTAAATGGATCACCTTGAGCCAACTGTGCAGCCATGGATTTGTTTGGAAAGATATTATCCGCCTTCAATCTATCTCGCATTCCATATGCAGGAGATTTGGCGTTTATGTAAGCCTGCATGAGGGCTTGGAACTGCCTAAGCCGAGATGTATACCCAGCTTCCCTCATTTTTAGGAATATCTTCTCTGTGTTATGAACATCTCCCCGTTTTGAGTACTCGTCCATGATATACATGAAGGAGTTCATCATCAGTTTTGTATGGCTCTGTTTTGATGCCTTGTCCAGCAAAGAATCAGCCTTTTCAACTTCTCCAGCTTCCACATAGAGCTTGATGAGTGCATCCCATGTCGTTGCCTCGATCCTGCAACCGCTCTCAGCCATTCGTTTAACCAGATCCTTACCCTTTGAGAGCATCTTGTGATCTACGTAAACCCTCAAGAGAACGGAGTAAGTACTAGAAGAAGCTCTTCTGTCCATCTTCACAATCTTCTCAAAAATCGCCTCTGCTTCTTGCACTTTATTGAGCTTTCCAAAAGCTTGGATTGCAGCAAGGGATTCCTCAAAGTAGGGCTTTGATTCACAGATCTTCCATATTCTTTTCACTTCATCTTCTCTCCCAAGAGAGGCATAGATGGAGAGCAAATCTTTGAATGCCCGGCGATTTGCCTCTAAGCTTTCACCTTCCATCTCTTTCAAGACTTTCTCGGCTTTATCTTTAAGGCCAGCTCCCGAATAGTGTCTAGCAGTGAGAGCTTGCGTCTGGAAGTCCAGTTCAACACCTTCATCTTTCATTGTCTCCAGAATTTGCTCCATACCACTTATGTCATTTGTTGCACCTTTGACATCAATCAGGATTTTGTAAGTGAGAAGACTTGGCTTGATATTTTCTTTCTCCATGAGCAATAGTACATCAGCAATTTTCTTCCTGTCGATCCTCTTGTGGAGCAGAAGCATCTGATCACAAGTAAATCCAGAGAGAGGGAATCCCAAGTCCTTCATTTTGTTAAACACCAGTTCGGATTTCTTCACATTGCCAGCAGCAACACAATTCGCCAAGAGGGTACGGTAAAGCACTTCCCCTTTAAAAGATTTTGGGATCTTCTGCATACAAGCTTCTCCCTTTTCTAAACCACGAATCTTAACTGTCAGATCTAACCGAGAAGCATAATCTCTCTCAGTCATTTCAATTTTCTTATTTGCTTCCAACCATTCTGACATCTACACAAACAGAAAAAAGAAACCAAGGTAAGCACTTGAACCAGTTCAGATACAGAAAGTTAAATCACGAGTAAGAAGAGAACTACCTGTAACGCTCTTCCATACATGCGACGCCTGCGCAGCTGGAGCATTGCCTTAGCAATCTCAACTCGAGTGATCTCATTTCCTTCTTCCACCCATTTATCAAGAGCACTACCTATAGACAGACCGGGTGCGGAGACAATGGTCTTAAATAGCTCAGATTGTTTCTTTTCAACTGTTTTTCTACTAACGTCGGTTTCAATGAGGTCTAGTTCTTCTTCTTCTTCTTCATCAGCGGAGAGCTTTCCCTCATCTTCATCACTACTAGTTGAACCTTGGCCAGACTTTGAACCTTCCAGTTCTGAGAAACCGTCTTCGAGGTCGTCTTCCTCTTGATCACTTTTAGTGCCAGCACTGGAGGAAAGAGCACGATTACTCAAAGAGGAGATCTCGTAAAATCTTGGCACAGCTTCACGTTTAGTAGAAGCAATCGAATTGGAATCAAAGCTCCTTTCTCCTCCTAATTGTATATCTTTTGAAAACACAGCAGAACAAGCTCCCAGTCGGAGTCTCTGCGTTCTGTAAAATTCACACACAAAAACAAAAGTTGGAAAAGTGTGCTAATACCAACTCAACACAGATATGTTAATGGCAAATCAAAACCATGCTCAAAATTTCAAATTTTACTCGAAATCTGTTTCACTGCCATTGAAGACACATACATAGCTACATCCCTAACAGTTTTTCGAACAAAATCAGAGATCCTTACCTTCGTAAAACCTTGGAAAGAGCGAACATGCTTCCTCTGTTGAAAATCTCTCTGGAAATTACCTGCTCTTTCAATCAAAAGACACACACCCAACAAAAATCAGACTAACATTATCATTTTGCAATGCTATCAGATTCGAAGGAAAGGTTACGCCTTTCACTGAAACGATCGGACCCAGAAAAAAAAAGAGAGAAGTTCGAATTAGACAAGGAATACCGAGGAAAGAAGCTAGAGGATTACGTGTAAGCACACAATGCGCGAGGCTGATCAAGAAATGGGATGGGATCTAGAGAGTAGAGAGACTACAAACACAAAGGGTTTATGAGACAAGTCGAGTGTTAAAGAAATGTTTTAGGGTTTTACGTTTTCTTTCTTTTGACCATTTTGTCCTCCAACAAGGTTTGCTTAATTGCATCCATAAATGGGCTTTTCGTAATAAACTCATAACCTATAACCTTAATTATCGTCTTTTTGTTTTTGGTTAATGCTTTTTTTTTTCTTTTGTCGTATTGGTTAATGCTTAATATATGTACTATGCATAGTAGGGTCACGATTAGATTTTAAACTTTGATGATTTCTTGTTAAGAATGTTAACAATGTTTTTTTTTTTTTAAACCTTGATAGCAGTTTTGTACAATGTCTAATTCAAAACAGTGAACTTTTATAAACAGAAAATACATAATCAGGAAATTAGATACCAGACACAAGAAAAGCATGAGGCTTGAACAATTACGTGTGATAGTGTTGCGACAATCCAACATTGCGATAATTTCCCGGTCCATTCATACATCAGATTTGGCAGTCCAAGGTCTGGATGAGTTGGTCTCTGCTCCAGAAGTAGTCATCAAGCTTCCAGTATCTGACATGTAGTGATAATTGTAATTGATTCTGGTCACCAAATCAGCCAAATGAGGGAAGTGTCCCACATTCAGCTTCGAAGATAATACCTGCAAGTTCCATCCCCCATTAAGCATTAATCAATTATATATAGCTTCACAATACAACAAGTACACAGTTTTCGATTTACTTACTCTGAGAAGGAAAGCAATACAGTCCTCAAATTGTTTCTCTATACGGTCTATTTCCATTTCGCATCTAGCCTTGATGGCTGAAACTGCTCCACCGCTGCTCAGTGTCTGTTGTATTGAGTAGAATTCTAGAGCTAAACCGAGAATCATGTTGATCCGACTTGCGATGATTGCCCACTATACAAAAACCACCAAACACTAGGTTTTTAGAAGCCTACAACTTCAAATATATACTATGCATTTTAAGAGGTCGCTTAATGCCTTCATGGTCCATTACCAGCTTTTCTTGAACCACAAAGCATTGCCGCTGAATCGATAACAAGTAGGTTTCATGTACATATATGACCTCATCCAGAGACCCTGCTTTTACCATCGCTTCACACAGTTCACGCCACGCAGTGTGATATACCTGCTTACAAAATACAGTTAAGCATGGCAAGCTTTTCATCTTACTCAAGCCATGTGATCAGCTTTCGATTTTGCCACAACTCTAGCACAAACTTATATTACTCCAACGAAAAATGATACTGTAATTATAACCAATCATTTAGCATTGGACAATACCCTGTCCATTACGTATTGATGAAAAGCATCCACAAAGTTGAGGAGCTTTTGTTCTAGTAACCAGTGGTGCTTGCGGATTTTTGTTGCAGAGCCTTTACCCTATCATACACAAACACCAAAGTCATCAAGTTTATCAAACTGAACCACATTCTTATGATTCCCTTTATATTTATATGTATAGATCAAAAGACTGATTAGGCTCTTTCAAACTGGATTTGGAAGTCACGGGATACAGTCTAAGAAGAAAGAAATGAGTTTGAGAGATATCAAAGACCTTCCACATCCACCTTCGTGCTTTATCAAGCACATATTTTGCTCGCTTGACCTTCAACAAAAATCCCATCACCTGTTTTCAATTAAATAATTACCACATAGAGGAACAACAAACTGTTTACCACAAAAATAGCTGGATGAGAAAGGGTTACCTGGTTATACTTCTTAATGGCCTCACTATTGGCAATAAGCTCAAGTGGCCATGGCACCTTAAAAAAGAAAACAGTTCAGCTCTTCAAATACACATAGATGTGGCCTATGAGATATACCAGTACGGATTGGATGGAAGACTAAGTTGTTTCTCTAGACCTTGTATGTGAATTTGAGAGACTCGAGACAATCTATTCCAAAGCTGTTAACGCGGCTTTTACGAGTTGAAGAAAGGGGTATTATGTCACCCTTATCATCTTTGTCTCTGTCTTCTCTGGAAATAGATACCACCAATGAATCAGGACTGCTTAACAGCATGGCATCAGCTGAATTTCTAATTGATTCCTGTAGAAGACCATTACACTTTAGAAATAAGTTTGGTGTATGAACACATATACGGCAACAGAACACGGATACATAAGCAAACAATTAACAAGCGGAATCATTTTAGAAGTGATAACAACTATAAAGATGAGAGCAGTGTCTCTTAAAAATACACCAAACCTGGTTACCTGAAGTATTATGTTCAACTCAAAATCATCATTTGATGACTCTCCCTTGCCCAGCCTATCGAAAATGACAGTCAGAAAATGCTGCAGCAGGTCCCCTGAAAGTTTTAAGGGGTTATTAAGATTTCAGATACAACCATATTGCCAAAACAGTTGAGCACATAAAACGCACCTGAACCTAGCAAGTAAATGGCGCGCAATACAGCAAGTTCGTGCATCAATTTCCAGTCATTCATTAGTTTTGACAAAATCACTTTGCCAATGTAGTCCACCTAAAACATACACAACTTTCAGAAGGTAACAAGAGTATGCATGCCATAGGCACAAGCAGCAATGTTGAAGATTACATCACCCTACCTGCCTCCTTATGTAAATTGTGAAGCATTCCTGCATAATTACAACGGGAAGTCGAGTATCCATTGGCTCTGCCTTTAGCAACCAGCTGAGAACTCTTGAAGGAAGTGTACTATTCTTTTGGAAAGGTAAGAATTCTGACAGATGGAGCTTCGGCTTTTTTGTTGATCACAAAGATTTCAAGATAAGCAAACAGAAACTATTGCAAATGAGAGAAAATCGAAGAAAAGTGCCATAAAATAATCATAAATCATCAGTATCAAAGTACCTGGAATGACGGAAGCAAAGTGGGAAAGGGAAATAATGTTTCTAGAAGGTTTGTGTCATCCTGAGAAGAAATATATTCAGATCTACCAAATTGGAATCCAAATTTGTAGTTTGTTCCACTCAGTCCAGCATCTGCCATGCCAGATTCTTCAAAAACAGCACTCAACAGACTCTCATCATTAAGAGAGGGTAGACAATAGTTTTGCGACAAGTTCAAGACATTCCAAGCATTTCTATTCCTCTCAAGATCCATTTTAGATACTGAAACAACAAGGTTTTCATTACAGAATAACCCCTGCAACGCCTTTTGGGCAGTGAGACCACTATTTCCATCCTTAACACCTGTAGCATAGCATGCACTCTGGAGTTCTGATTTGGCCTCCATAGCTCTTTTCTCTTGCACAGCACCGACCAACAACTTATACCACATTCGCTCTGAGCATGTGAGAACTGGAAGATCTTTATTATCCATGTCATTCACAAGCTCTCCACTTATATATGATGCTAAAGTTGGAGAAATCTCCCACTCATCCGCCTCATCTTTCCACAGATATCTAGAGACATGATCACCATGGCCTATAAGGCCGGCGAGTGTCAAACAAAAGACTTCAGACAAGGATAAGTCCGCAGTGCTACTACAGCTGCTCATTTTAGTCAGGAGACTACCAACGCTAGATTTCCCATAACCATTTCGCCCATGGAACTGAGTCTTTCCAGAATTTTCTGAAGACGTGGAAGGAATATGCTGCATTAGCTGCAGTGACTTTCCAGCAGAAACAATAGACTTACAGATGTCTTTAATGAATAAGGGACATAACACCCGAGTATTTTGCTCTTTGTCTTTGTCAGAAGCTAAAGATGAGTTGGCGTCATGTCCACTCATTACTTTCTTTTCGTTTAGTGAAGTTACATTTGATTTTGAGTTGGGCACCTTCATCAACTGATAGCTTTTCTCCCAAAACTCTGCATCGTCAACGGAGACCGATTGGTTGGCTGTAAAAAACAACTGCGAAGTACCAAAGATCAAACCTTCAATTTGCTAGCCATAATACAAAATACTCTATATTGAAGCAGAAATTGCTAGAAAGAAAAGCGTTGAACATCAATGTAACACTAACCTCTTCACAAGGATCATCAAGAGTTCCCTCAAACAACCATGAATCCAAACCCTCTATATATGGCAATAAACTTCCAGCAAACATTTGCAACAGCATGTGAAATCCTTCCACCTGGTCCAAATATTTATCGCTAATTCAATTACGAAAGTAACCACCAACAAAGATTAAAAAGAAAAACACAGAAAGTCATGAACACGGTCACAACCTCACCACCTTGTACAAGGCATACTTCATCAAGCTTCTTGTAAAGATAATCAAGAACATGGACAGCAATCTCAGCAGCGGAAATCGTAGAGTTTGAATCAAAAAACGTATGAGGGATGGCACCATGTACAACTTGTAAGAGATATTCAGCACCTGAACAAAGACTTGTACATGGAAAGAAAAGAAGAAGAATACCGTTAAATAAAAACATGAACACAGAGTTTAGCATTTGATATATGAAAAAAGAGTATAGGCTACACACCTAGATAAAGAACTGGTTAATCCCAAGAGGGTTGGAGTAACAGTAATATCAGAATTGTCGATCATCACTTCCTCTTTCAAAGCAATATCTCTGAGTCTCTGATCCAATGCCAAATGTAAATTAGTCTAAAGCAAAACAACATATGTTAAAAGAAACAAAATGAAAAGAAAGTTGAGGAAACTTGCCTCAAGCCATGCGGAGACAGAGTCAGAGAATGCCATTAAGGTAGGAGGAGACCTAAGAGAGGTATTAATGGCAGCAACGATAGACTCAACGAGTTTCAAACATGTAGCGGGATACAGGAACCCAGCGAGAAGAACATGAAGGCTTGAGTGAGACAAATGAGAGACGCGTATATGACTTTTGGCGCGGAAAGTTTGTCCAGTTTGGTCCCAGAAAAGGAAGGGACTAGACAGACCTTGCAAAGCTTGTAATAGACCTCTCACCTATTCAACGAAGAAATTGAGGATACATAGAAACTGAACAAGTCAAAAGAAAAGATTGAGAGAATTGTGTGGGCTTACCAGATCCAATTCAGTTACGCTCACTGAGGGAAGAGCCAGTTCTGAGTGTGTCCAAACTCTGCGGCTACACATCGCTCCCGGAATTAGGGTTTGATCAGCTCGAAGCAACGACTCCATTATTACTGGCTTCTGCGACTGTTAATTTTGATTCCCATAGCACAATTTGGCTGTACGAGGGAAATCGAGCAAGCTTGCCAAGTAGTATGAATTTGAGAGCCAGTGACTGAGAGAGACTGTGAGAGGAGAATGCGTCGCCGATCAATTGCATTTACCCGGAATTACCCTTTTGTAAAAGTACTTTCTTCCTTGACTATTTTTGCACTTTAAGGATTTATAATCAGTACTATTCATGATATGACCCCATGCTTTTAGAATAGTTTATGATCACCCTAAGAAATTTTTACCATAGTTGCATTTTCAAGTACCACCAATGTCAGAGATGACGAAGGAAGCGGTATACTCGTTTGGTCTTCAAACAACGCAACTTCACCAATCAAATGAAGAAACCGTAACTTTAATTAAATATGAACCATACAATAATACAACTTTTCAAAATTTTGTCCAGAGACCACAAAGTAAGCTAATTTTGCTATATACTCTACGTATTAAGGACACCATCCTCAATTACAAACATTTGCAACCAACCACCGTTCATCAGAAAGAATGACCAAACACCAGAGAATATGAGGATCAAGATTCAAGACCATGCTCTGCATTCTCCGCCAACTCCATCTTCTTGTGCTCCTGCTGATGAGCATCCTGATTTCTTCCTCTCACTGTCCGTCGTTAAGCAGCCGGACTTCCCCACCGCAACAGGTAGCTTCTACCGCCTCCTTCAAACACAAAAGGAAAGCATAAATATCTAGCATCAAATACTCTAAGGTCCTTCCGCTAACTGTATACCAACCTTTTCCGTGCTTTCTTTTTTGATTTGTTGTCGCAGATTTGAGTCAGAATCTCCTCAATGTCTACAGCATCATCTACATGCGTTTTCAACAAATTGCAGTTATCCAAAAGCCTGAGTTGATGAACAACACTCGGAGCAAGAGAAGTATCATTTTGTACCCTTTTCCTCGCGTGCTCCATTAGCACAAGCCCTGCAGAATAACATACTGGATTCATAAGGTCAAAGATGGAAAGCTTCACAAAGCAACCCTGATGTCTAATCATAGAAGAATTTTCATGATTGTGCAACATTTTGAAAAGTCTAAGGAAGCAAGAAGAGAACCGAGAGATCGGAGCAACTTAAGATCAAATTTGTCAGCTAGTTCTTGGTGACCACTTATTTTGGCGCGTTGAATGGCTAGCTTCTTTAAGCTGATGAGCAAATCCTGCAAAACAAGTTCAGCGGATATCTCGGTAATTCATCGATCGATTAATGTTTGCTTGACTGACGGAAGAAGCAGAATTTACCAGTTCAGATTCAGAGAGAGAGCAAAACCAAGTGAGATCATCTGTCCTATTGTTCTTCAAGATTTGGGTTAATTCCTCCATCCTAATTCCTAAGAGAGGAGCAAGTTTCAAAGATTCAGAGATTAAAGCATTTAACTGCTTAAAACAAGTAGAACCGAAGCTTATTAATACTAAATTAATGGCTGAATGTAAAATCTAAGCTAACAACAAGACAATAAGCATCATTCAAACCATAAATACATACTTGTCTGTAATCTAAAAGCGATGGGGTCACTCACCTTAAAATGAATCAAACAGAATCCGGCGAAGAAATTAAGCGGCAGAACATAAAGGCCTACCTATCCCTTACGAGCAATCTATTGCAATGAAGGCCTTCAAAAGATTCGAGAGATGTGTCTGTGGGAAACGAGACGCGAGACCGATGCAAACGATAAACCCTAAATTTGCTCCGCCAGGAAATTAGAATCGGAAGGGGTTTTTAATTTTTTATCATTCACTAATTGTTAGTATAAATAAGTAAACGTATAGATGTAATTACCTGAGGATCCGTGGCGCAATGGTAGCGCGTCTGACTCCAGATCAGAAGGTTGCGTGTTCGATTCACGTCGGGTTCAAACCCCCGAACTATATCCTCATCTTTTTTTTCTGACTCATCTTTTTTTAAATCCTTCGCTTTGAAATTACGGCAAATCAATCTTTCCAGCCTTGTCGCACGTGATCTCTCTCCCAACCATTGTCTTTTATATATATGTTGACGTATAACTAAAGTTTCTTAATGTCCCTTGTCTTTTTTTTCACCATAATGTCCCTCTCTACTTTGCCTAACAAATTGAAACTTAAAACTAATGTATACATAATTTAATCAAAGATGTTGGGAAGAGTTTGGATTATGATAATGGTTGACATGTTAATAAGGACATTAGGAATATTGATCGAAACTTCTAATGCGGTAAAGTCGGCAGTCGTGCCCTGCACCAGAAAACAACCTACCCCTGCACGTGTTCATCCCAATGTGATCAATATCTAACATCAATCAATACCATTTTTGACTTCATTTTTAAGTTGAGTTGATTTATTCCAAAACAGCACATATTTTCCCCCGTCATTAACTTTTGGTTGTCGCATTCTATACGAAAATCATAATTATTTTTTATTGATTAGAGTTGGGATGAGTTGCATGGCGTTAAATGACTAATCTTAGAGACATCTCAAATATACATTATATTTCTTTCATTTTCCAAAACCATGGCATTATAGTTGAGTGGTGATGATATATATGTTTTTTTCTCTACATATTTTAGTTTTCCGTTGTTTGTTTGCATTAGTTGTTACGTACCCTATATATTTATATTAATTAGTGTGTATGTTTTTTCCAGATTAATCACTTTTTAAGGAATACTTACCCGTAAACCTTTTTTCAAAAAGAACTTTTTTGGCGTTTACGCATGGATGTACTGATCTTCAAAAATGTTTTTCTGAAAAAGCCAAAAAATATTTTAATACTTTGAAAATTTATGTGAATAATTTAGATAGGCAAACGCAAATTACGTTTGAATATATAGTTTAATATAATGGTTGTTAAGGCAGCCCCTTAAACAATACATTGAAGAAATGGAAATGCTAATCATGAAGTCAAATGTTTCCTGAGCTAGCTGTCTGTGTCTGCGTGGCACCTGACAATAGAACCCAGGATGCTTCCAGTGGCATTCCCGTTGTTTTCTTCAAAACCAGTGCTCGTCTTCTATTCTCAAACTCATAAAAACCCAGCCTTTCTTCACCCTTTGGATAGTACTCACCATCTGATCTTCATCTATCACCCAAGGAAGTCATGATGTACCAAGAAGCAGCACTCCTCTTAGCTCTCCTCTTCATCTCTTCGAATGTCGTCTTATCGGCCCCAGTCCGCGATGGTAGTAACTCTAGTTAAAGCTCATTTCAACTCAAATCCGAGATTATAAATTAACATTTCTTAATATTTTTTGTTTCAGGTTTATTACCAAACGGCAACTTCGAGTTGGGTCCTAAACCCTCCCAAATGAAAGGATCCGTGGTTAAGGAACGAACCGCCGTACCAAACTGGAACATAATCGGCTTTGTGGAGTTCATTAAATCCGGTCAGAAACAAGATGACATGGTCTTGGTCGTACCGCAGGGTTCCTCCGCCGTTAGACTAGGCAACGAAGCCTCAATCTCCCAGAAAATATCCGTCCTACCTGGCCGTCTGTACTCAATAACGTTCAGCGCCGCTCGAACCTGCGCTCAAGACGAGAGGCTCAATATATCCGTGACGCATGAGTCAGGTGTGATCCCTATCCAGACGATGTACGGCAGCGATGGTTGGGACTCATACTCATGGGCTTTTAAAGCTGGTGGTCCCGAAATCGAGATCCGGTTCCATAACCCTGGTGTTGAAGAGCACCCGGCTTGCGGACCTTTGATCGACGCCGTGGCTATCAAGGCTTTGTTCCCTCCCAGATTCTCTGGATGTAAGTAAACCGGAACCGACCATATTCATATCTTTTAATCTTTTAGAGTAAACCGGATTCGGTGATTAAGTGGTGACCTCTGTTTGCAGATAATCTGATAAAGAATGGGAATTTCGAAGAAGGACCTTACGTGTTTCCCACGGCAAAATGGGGAGTACTGATCCCACCGTTCATCGAGGACGATAACAGCCCATTGCCCGGTTGGATGATCGAGTCTCTCAAAGCCGTTAAGTACGTAGACAAAGCACACTTCGCTGTCCCCGAAGGACACCGAGCCATCGAGCTTGTTGGAGGCAAAGAGAGCGCCATTTCTCAGATAGTGAGGACGTCACTGAACAAATTCTACGCCCTCACGTTCAACGTGGGAGACGCCAGAGACGGTTGTGAGGGACCAATGATTGTGGAAGCGTTCGCTGGACAGGGCAAGGTCATGGTGGACTACGCTTCTAAAGGAAAAGGCGGGTTTAGACGTGGGAGGCTTGTGTTCAAGGCAGTGTCGGCCAGGACACGTGTCACTTTCTTGAGCACGTTTTACCACATGAAAAGCGATCACTCTGGCTCGCTATGTGGTCCGGTGATCGATGATGTTAGGCTGGTAGCGGTTGGGAAACTCCGAGGATGAAAGTTGGGGTCGTTGACTCATTCGGTTGAATATACTACATTAATGGATAATTGTAATTCATGTTACATAATAAAAATGTAATTTACGAACTAGTCCCACAAAATTTATTAACTAGTTAATCACCGTTTCAACATATATTATATATAACGGAGTTTCATTTTTTCTTCTGAGAAGTCTTAACTCAACTTTACGAGCCAATAAAATCTAATAAGAGATAGTATTAGATCATATGCGTTAATTAATTTTTAAGAAAATATATATCCTACAAAAATTTATTTAATCATCGACAGAAGTTTTTACTTTAATCTTGTTACATATTGATTTTGATTTTTGTTTCAAATTAGATAATGGGTCAACAAGTCGCATGATCCAGGCCCAACAGGCCGTCGCCAAAAAGTCGAAGTCTTGTTCAATCTTCAATTTATTCAATTCATTTCCGTTTGAAGGAGGTAGTCGGAGACTGAGAATCATCTGAGATCGGAAACGACAAACCTAATTTTCCCGAAGAATCGAGACCATTATGTGGAGGAGAATCGTTTCATCGCATCTTAAATCCATCTCCGCCGTCGGGTCCTGCGCGGCTCCGTCGTGCAGGCACGCCGTCGTAGAGTCCACTCACCTTTCTCTCTCGACTCGTGCATCCTCCATTCCCGCATATTCCTCCATATTCTCTCGTTTAATCGGCTCCGCTGCAGGTAATTTACAGATCCAGATTGCTATTTGATGATTTATTGTGTGCTTGTCTTTGATTTTGAATGGGTTTGGTCTCTGGATTTGACATATACGATACTACTACGTTTTGGAATTGTGTAACCTGGTTCTGTAGTTTTAAACAAAAATATGACGATGGGGTTGATTTGTGTTTGTTCCAGCGGATACTGCTGTGAAGAAGCGTGTTGAAGATGTGATGCCTATTGCAACCGGTCACGAGAAAGAGGAACTACAAGCCGAATTGGAGGTTCTTTTCTCCCTAATCCTTACTTGTTAATTGGATTTGGTTTACACGAATGATTGTGAAGTGATTGATTCTTGAGTTATTGACATGATTAGAGAGATTAGTACCTAAACAACATTAGTTTGTTGCTTTAGAGCGTGTGGTTGAAGATATAATATATAGGAGTATATTGATTACCTTTTGGCTATATCATTTCAGAGAGCAATTGATTTGTTTCTGATTGCTATTAGTTTACCTTTGACAGGGGAGGAAGCTGGACGATATAGACTTTCCTGAAGGGCCTTTTGGAACAAAGGTTTGTGTAATTGAAAAGGATAGACTATATTGTATATGATAAGCAAACCTCTCTCGACTCTTGTCTGAGTGTTATGTTTTCTGATCTATAGGAAGCTCCTGCTGTAGTCAAATCCTACTACGACATGAGAATAGTTGGTTGCCCTGGAGGTGAAGGAGGTGGGTCTTTTTTATTTTGCTTTCATTGTGTGCATCATGATTTGGTTTATTTTTAGTAGACCAAAGGAGATATGATGGTTTTTCATTCTCTACAGAGGATGAGCATGATGTTGTCTGGTTTTGGCTGGAGAAAGGCAAGTCTTTTGAATGCCCTGTGTGTACACAGTACTTCAAGGTTAGCCATAAAAGCATACTAGATTTGATTTTCCATGGATATTGTACGTTAGGCATTGATCAACTGATTAACGCAAAACGATTTGGTAATACGTAGCTTGAAGTGGTCGGCCCTGGAGGACCTCCTGACGGACATGGTGATGACCATCACTGATCCAAGGAAAACAATCTATTGTAATAAGAAATAGTGTGGCTTCTGCTAAATGTGAAGCAGCCTCGTCTTGTTTTTTTTTTTTGGTTTTAATTCTACCCTCAGTTCTCTACCAATTGCTTCAGTGATTGCCTTAAACCGCCGAAAATAGATGGTCCATCTTCAGGCTCTCGTCGCCATTTTTTGCCAAATAATTGAGATGCTACCTTTGTTCTTTCTCCTTGTGCTCATGTGTTTATACGTGATTTTCAAAAATTGTTTTAACGAAAAAGAAAATTCTTTAAAGGTGACAATTAAAAAGGGAATTAATTTTATGTATGTTGGCTTGCTTCACTGAAATTAGGAATGGATTAGCATATTAATAAAACTGAAAATTCCATGTACAGTATCAAACAAAAAAAACGGTCTAGCTATTTCAAATTTTCATTAAGGGCTTGAATGTTATACTGTTTTTTCATGTCAAAAGTTTGTGCTGAATTACAAAATGTAAAAAAAACAATGTGATTTTTAAAAATTTATCCTGAACGTTTTAAAATATAAATAAATTTTGAAAAAAAAAAAATCATCTATCACAAAGTAGTTTCGTTATTTTATAATTCAGTTGGTAATCTTAACATACCAGTCAAGCCCTAAGATGTTAAAAAATAAATGAAAATTTTACATATCCAAAAGTAATATACATATTAATTTTGTCTTCTATTACAATACATAAATTTTAAACATATATGTTTAACTACTCTTGGCGAAAGTAATATGAAAATCTGAGGACAAACTAAAATTATTTTATTTCTTCAAAATTTCTTAATCTTTTTTCTAAAAAACCTATAAAACTCTTATGAAAAATCTACAAAATTCTTAAAATTTTCTAAGATCAACTTAGATTCATAATATATATATATATATATATATATATATGT
>Ga0041059_1000972_pt1 | contig 22679 bp, 21 predicted proteins | sample AraColnosormetaG_FD_56232 | JGI IMG/M metagenome (GOLD analysis project Ga0041059, IMG submission 56232) | Arabidopsis roots microbial communities from North Carolina, USA - Col MF nosort | ecosystem: Host-associated > Plants > Roots > Unclassified | place: USA: North Carolina | collected... | reverse complement strand
TTTTTTTTTTTTTTTTTTTGTCAAAAAAAGACCGAACAGTATGTGCTGAAATCTTCATTTTACCGCGGATTAAAGTTTGGGTTTGAGAAAAGATAAAATCTGGCTTCGCACACTCCTTTGCAGCAAGTCATATGGTAATTGACTTACCAATTCAACCAAACCAAATTAGATAAGGAACAAAAAAAAACCACAAGTGTTGCAATGATGGTCGTTTGCATTTCTTGCATCTTGACTTGTATCTTACTCTACAGATTCAATCCTTTTTGCATCTTCCGACTTATATCCTCCTCCAAGTCAATAACTTGAGGCATGTTGATCCTTTCTGCTGCTTTCATGTCTTTCAGTTCTCGAGTCAATTCAGCAATCTGCTTCTGGATTTTTGCCCCTCCATCAGGTAGCCTTGAGACCGTACCCTATGAGATGAAAAATGAAACTCAAAACAGAGACTTCGAGATAATGCCTGAGAAGCTTTCTAGATGTTACAATGAATTGGTGTCATTACCTTGTTTTGTAATAGCATCGTCAAACGATTGAGTCTTGCTTTAATTACGCTTTCTGACAATTCCTTGTCATCGACTGGGGAAATGTTGATTCTCTTGTCCAAATTCACATCCTTTGGCTTGAAAGCATAGTCAGCCCTGTCAGAAGCAGTTTTTTTTCAAATCTATGAGAGATTATACAAAACAACACAACATAAATTTGACACAAAAAAAGAGGCTGTTGGTGGTAATACCCATTGATGACGGTGTCTTGTGAAATACTTGCTGATGCGCGTCCCAAGAGCAATGCTGTTTCTCTCCTTTTTAAGTAAGAGAACGCATCAGAAACTGAGATTGAAAGATGAAAGAAAAGTGTTTTATAACTAAAAAGCTGGTTTGGAGACAGAGTCACCTTATTTGTTCTTCTTCATCTTTCTGTATCGCTTGAATAGGAGCTGTCTTGGAGAAAAGTAAGCTATGGTGGCTAACTCCAGCTATACCAAGGGTTTCGAGAAACTTTACATGGGATTCCAGTTTTTCATCTCTGTAAAAAACAAACAAAGATAAGTGAATCGAAATAAACCATCATGACACAATTTTTGCTCAGAATTCAGTGTTTGCTTACAGTTTGATTTGGTTATAGTGCTCTTCGTATAGTTGCTGTTGTGTAGGTGAAACATCAAAGCCTCCCTTGGGAAGACTAAAAAGTTCTCGAAGGTCCTAAGAGAGATATCATATGGTATAAAGATTTAGAAACGAAGAAAAGAAAAGCTAGAAAATAATTAGACTGCTATTTACAGCAGAATTGAAATTGGACCTGCTGGCTGAAGTAGCGGATTTGTTCTTTATGCTCAGTTGCAGTTTTAAACAATCCTCCCTTGTATACCTAAAGATGCATATACCAACAGCATTATATAATACAAATTATCATACATATCAAAATCACTCAGCTATGAAACTAAGAGAGGAACAAAAATATGTCACAGACCTGCTTTCTGTATATCTTTTCTTCAACAGTTGCTGAGGTCATTAACCTATATACGATGACATCCTTTGTCTGCCCAATTCTATATGCTCGATCAACACTCTGGTTGTCCGTGCTGCATAGATATCAGAAAATCATGTCACAAAAGTATTTTCAAGAGACCAGAAATATGGACAGCTTCCAAACACTAGTTTTAGACTACATCAAGTTTCACAAGCAAGGGGTAACGCATAGAAATGAAAGCATACAATTTTTGCATCATATTCAATTAAGATCATGTTAGAGATCCGCCAATAAGCATATAAATTAAAACAAGAAGTAAGATTGTGCTGCTTCAATTTGGTAACTTGATCTTCAACAAGCTAGAGATGTAGAATTTTGACAGACGAGTGAATAACAATATATTAACAAAAAGTCTAGACTTGGGCTTTTGAAAGTATAGTAAACGGAAGTAAGTACCTTGGATTCCAGGCAGGGTCCACCACAATCACACGGTCTGCCTTAGTCAGAGTAAGGCCGAGACCACCAACTTGAGAAGTCAAGAGAAATATAGGAGCCACATGACCTTCTTGAAATTCCTACAGAATATTATTGTTTTATAGAACTGTTAGCAATTTAGCATGAAGACTAGAAAAAATAACGAACTCAGAAAAAATGAAATGTAATGTGTTGGGGAAGAGAAAAACCCACTTCAACAGTCTTCAATCTGTCAGGGGCTTTTGTTGTACCATCAATTCGCAAGAAACTATAACCGTTGGAGGTAAGAGAATCCTGAAAATTCCATGCGTAACATATAAAGAATACTTCAAATTTCAGAAAACACGTTGGAGGGTAAAGTAAGTAGCAAAACCTGAATGAGATTAAGCATCTTGCGTGTCTGGGAGAAGATTAGAACACGGTGCCCCTCTGGAATTAAATTTTCCTGAGTAACAATGTAGAAAGGATGTCAGTCAAACAGACAACCATCAAAATTAATGTCACTAATTGAACCATAAATGCGATCTAACCAGTAGCGACATGATAAATGACAATTTGCAAGAGATACTGTCATTCTTGGTCTGAAAATCATCTGTATCCACATTGTCCGCTATATGCATAGCCAATCTCTCAGCCACGCCTGCTTCTTCTTGTGTTAATGTTGAATCCATTCCTTCAAGGACATCCTCAGCAGCCCTCTTAGTTAAGAGAAGCGGGTGGTCACATATTTTCTTCAGAATCTGTTACATAACAAACAGTAACTGTAAGCTGGCAGATATGAACAGACAAGATTTTAAACAGGAAATAAATGCTTGAAGTGTTTATAAACAGAGAGGAAAGGAAGCCGCCTTCCCATGTAACATATATCCTAATGAGAACTAGGCAAAGTGTATAGAGATCTGAAACTGAGTCTACATTTATTTAACGAATTTACTGGATAAGAGAGAACACATGGACACATCAAACAATAAAAAATACAAGAAGAGAGCTTCACGTTACCGTTAGAGCTGCTAGAGGTGAACCATCAAAAGCTGACAGAACAATTTCACTGTTTAAGAAAGCTTCATATAATTGCCTCTGCAACAAAGAGATAAGTATCAGTAATTCCAAAAGACTTAGAATATTTGATCAACGACTGTAGTTGTATGTTTAAGGGTTGCACCTGGCAAGCTGTTAACCGTAACCATACAACAATTTCGTCCTTCTTCGAAAGTTTGGAGGTTGCACCATCATCACCGAAGACTTCACTCTTAAGGCGCCGCAAGAAGAAAGGTTGAATATGCTCCCTCAAGTTCTATCAATCAAAAGGAGGAAACAGAAATTTTTACTTGTAAGATCTGCAGCCTACAGACCGTGGCAACATATTTCACGAGCGAATTGATAGGTTTTTTCTTCCTAGGTGCAATTAAGCTTGCGTACGCATAACTGTTCTACGGCAATATCAAAAACAGTTTGCAATCTCATAAGATGCATACCAGACTGTAAGCATGATGCATGATAATCTATAATTTCATTTCTTGCTATATTTATGATCAATAGTAATCATAGACTAGAGCTAGATTCAACAAGACATACGAAGATAAGAGGAAGAAATTTAAAAATCTAATAAAACTTCTTTCAGCTACAGTACGAAATAGTACCCACTCAAGCATATTCAAATTGAATCCTCACCTTTGCTACTGTTGAGCCTATCCTCTGTTCTCTATCAGTAGCATTTTTGTCAGTTCCACGAAGAATGTAATGCTCATAATTCTGCTTAAACCTGTTAAAGCTTAAAGCCTTAGTAATACAGAGCTGGTAAATGTACTCTGACAAAATTATAGGGAGGATATGTTTACCAATTCTTGTCACCGAGTAACCCAGGGCAGCTGAAGTTGAAGAGAGCCCACAGTTCCTGAAAATATGAAGATGGAATCAATAGACAGCATTAGAATTGCAAGAACTGACCAACGTTAAATGTCATAGACAATAATACCTTGAGATTGTTCTGGATTGGTGTACCACTTATTATAATACGGTGAGAACTTGGGATCTCAAGCAAACTCTTCGCCCTTTGTGTGTTGGGGTTCTTAATAAGATGTCCCTAGAAGTGTAAGCGGAAATACATTTTATTGATATCAGTAGGGGGAAAATTCAGAACCTACACTAATGGTAACATCTCAGCGCTTGATGGACAATAGTGCATACACACTATACCAACTATTAGTGCAAAGACCTCACAAATGATAAAATATTGATGTGTTTACCTCGTCCAGAATCATGTAGTCCCATTTGTTTCCATCTTCATCATCCTCATCAGTATAATGGTCGTCACCTTGCAAAGCCTTTGTATTGTTCCGCACAATATCATAGGTTGTTAGAAGAATACCTTTACCCTACAAAAGTTAAAGATATTCAAGTGGGAAACCCATACCATTTTTCAAAAACAATCAGAAATTAACTCCGGAAAAATGATAGATTATTTCAGTTTAATCAATCTAAGCAATATTAAAATACGCTTATATAAAGATGATTTACTAGAGGAAGGGGCAACATTGTCACAAATCAAGTGAAAACGTAAATGAAATGCAGTTGTATAGTTAATGTATCAGTGAGATTTCTCAGGAGAACAATGAAAGAAAGAACATGAACCTGCAGAATGTGGTGGAGATCATATTCCCGGGCTTTCGTAGAAGTACCGTAGTATCTGTAAAAAGGAAAGAAAGACAATCAGTATCACTAAAACACTAGTTCAGTATATACAAATTAAAGAAAGTCGCTCTTACTCCCTAGTCATTTGTGAAAGTCCCACGGTAGCTAATTCTTTCATCCAGTGAGGCAGCAAGGTTTTTGGGGCCACTACCAGAGCACGCTTGATCAATTTGGAGTGGAATAAACCAGCAAGAAAACTACAAATCTGCAATGCGAATCAACCAAAATCAAAGATACATTATTGATAACGAAAAGAAAAGTGCAGGTTGCAGATTTCCGTACCTGCATAGTTTTACCTAAACCCATATCATCTCCAAGTATTCCACCTTTCCCTTGGGTATGCAATGACCAAAGCCAATTCAACCCTTCCCTCTGATGTGGATATAACATTGTTGCAATCTTTCCAGGCAATGTGTAAGACAAATTGAGGCCAGTTAAAGTGATAGACCCTTCATCTTCCAACGATCTCTCATCATAACCATGTCTTTTGGCGTTATAAGACCGAGCTGGCTTATTAATTTTCATTTCAGCCGCCTTTTTCCCGGACAAAATGAGACAGTCATCATCATCATCATCCTCGTCTAAGTCTCTTAGCTTGGCAGCATTAGACCTTCCGACTGTTCTTATCTTCTCACTTACCTCTATGTGCCTGGTCGTCTTCATACTTTGGTCGACTTCCTTGCATTGGCTCTTCCCACGGTCAAGATTGTATCCCTGCCTATTATCTTCAGAGTTATCGTCAAAGTGCCGACCAGAATATGAGTTTTGCTTTCCAACATTCGAAATTCTTTCTTCCCATTCCCTTGAAAATTCCTTACTAGTTTGCTCTTCCCGGATGGCAAAACCAGATTTGCCTTGCTTGTCCTTGATACTATTAACGCCAGCATTATATGTGGTAACCACATCTGGTGAGGACTTAGATAGATCCGATAGCAAGGAAAATGAGGATTTGGCATCCTCAAAATCAAATTTATCAACCTGGCTCTTCACTCCACATGCATCAAAATCATTGCTTTGGCTATCCTTCTTCTTCTGAATCGACATTGTCCCAAGCTTAGAGGTCAAATCATCCAAAATACCCATGATCTCGTTCCTTCCTCCATCACCTTGCATTTCCTCTTTTTGCTTCAACTGAGGTGAGGGCGAACAAAAGTCTGTGATTATCGAAAAGTTAGGCTCGCCAGCCAGCTCAGTGTTAGCTTCCTTTGATTCATCCCAAGATGTGAATTTGTTCCCAATTCCAGCGCTGTCTAGTGATGTCTCTCCTTTAACTGATTAGAGCATCATGCAAAAACAAACGTATTCAAGTAAAGTTATCTGACAAAACGCAGTATAATAACAGCTATAAAGACCGAAAATCAAACACCAGACTAGAAACTCAGATTTCGAAGAAACCCTAATTTCAAAGTAAGCTACTAGGACAAAATTGAAATACATCATCAACGGAAACACCAATTTCTTTCTGTAAACTAAGAGACATGGGTTTGCGAAAACCCTAAAATCGGGTGAAATCTCAAAATTACCTGGGGAATAGAAATCAACCAAATCAGGATCGTCATATCCATCAGCTTCGTCTTCCTTTGGCAAGGCCTTGCAAAGACGACGTCGTCCAGCAAGCTTAATCATGGACTTCTTCGTCTCTTCATCTTCTCCATCTGAAGTCCCCAAATATAATAAATAAAACTCAAAATCAAAGACAGATACGAATCCGAAACCATAGAGAAACGATAGAAGAGAACAATCGTACGAGAAGAAGAGGGAGGCTGTCTAGGAGGCGCAGAAAGATCCTGGAGGATACTGTAGTGACGATCGTTCAAGCTCCGAGGTTTTCTTCTATGGCTGGCCGTATTTTCCGCCATTGCTACACCGTTTTCTGGAGATGAGTTTGTGTTTCCCGATGATCGATTGTGATAAATGGAGAGAAGAGTGAGAAGAAGAAGAAGATGATGAAGAGAATGTTTGGAATCCCGCCTTCCTTGGCTTTTTTGAATTTTGAAGATTTCTCAGTTCCGAGACAAATGGCTCTTGTGCGCTCTCTCTCTCTCTCTCTCTCTCACATTTAACCTACAATACAACAAAATATGATTTTATTTCCTTTTTGGTCAGATATAATAGTATAATATTTTTTGCGTTGGTCTGAATTGTTTAGTAACAAGAACATCCGATGTGGTACACTTTTTTTACAAGTCATTTCAGATATTACAAGTCATTTCAGATAATACAAGTAATAATTTGTTCAATATCTCATGATGGAACCAAAAAATGACGGTTTGATGGAGGCGGTCGCTTTTTGGAATTTCCGGCTCTATTCATGGCTTTGGATGATCGGGAAAAGGAAGAGAATGTGTGAAATTGTGAGCTCGTGGACGTGGAGGGTTCATTACTTACTACCTTGGTAAATACTTGGCTCCTTCCATATACAGTACAACAAAATTTGCTGCAAGAGTTTGGAGACTCTATTGATTTGAAGATGCTCGACATGTTCGAGTTCTGCTTCCAACATAAACCAAGTTCCATTATGAAATGCGGCATCAACCTTAGCTAGTTAGCTACCAAGTGTACCATCACTTGCCTAATTGTCTTGGTCATGAATCCTGATATACTAAAAATAAAATAATTAAAGAGAGGTCGAATTCTCTTATAATTGTAGATCAAATGAACAATGAACGATTCTATGTGTATCACGATCGAACTCTATTATAAGGTTGTCTCTTTTGATCTACAATTATTCGTTTTTTTTAGCAATCAAAACTTCGTATAAGCACTTAAAAGTCTTAAACATTGGTCATCCGACAAAATATATTTTAATTCAAAATAATTGCAACCACAATAAGAAAAAGTCCGTAACGATTTGGTTAATAATAGCATTGTCTAGGGACTTAAAGAAAAGTTCCTTAAAAAACTTCACATTGACATCAAATCTCTAATAGCAAAACCCTTAAAACTGGCGGGAATCGGAGTGGTGTATAGTCTCACTTTCTACTTCTCTCAGACCTCCACGAGCTCACAAAATCACACACATTCTCTTCTTTTCCCGCTCACCCAAAGCCATGAATAGATCCGGTATTTCCAAAAAGCGACCGCCTCCTTCGAATACCCCACCACCGGCGGGTAAGCATCGAGCCACTGGTGATTCAACACCATCTCCGGCCATCGGAACCCTAGATGATGAATTTATGATGGAAGAGGACGTGTTTCTGGACGAAACTCTCTTGTACGGCGACGAAGATGAGGAATCCCTAATCCTCCGTGACATTGAGGAGCGTGAATCGCGTTCCTCGGCTTGGGCTCGACCTCCGCTCTCCCCCGCGTATCTCTCGAATTCACAGAGTATCAGTTGAGTACTATCTTAGTTTGATAAGGGCTTCTTCATCTTATGATTGCTGGAAAATTTCTCAACACTTGGATTTGTGTATTTTGATTTGTTTAGTTTTCCAACAATTGGAGATTGACTCTATAATCGCGGAGAGTCATAAGGAGCTGTTACCGGGTTCCTCAGGGCAAGCTCCAATCATTAGGATGTTTGGGGTTACCAGAGAAGGTGAGTGTTTTTAAACCTCTTTTTCTTTTGCTCTTTGTGGGGAACGATTTCGTTGGATTTGAGTTTCTGGTATATTGTCAGGTAACAGTGTGTGTTGCTTTGTTCATGGATTTGAGCCATACTTTTACATTGCTTGCCCTCCTGGAATGGGGCCAGACGATATTTCTAATTTCCATCAGAGTCTTGAGGTATTTACTATGTAGATCTCTGTATATTTTGTACTTTGATCTCGCTGGTTTTGTTTTAAAGCTCAGCTGATTCATTCAGGGAAGGATGAGGGAATCCAATAAAAATGCCAAGGTCCCGAAATTTGTTAAACGTATAGAAATGGTGCAGAAAAGAAGCATTATGTATTACCAACAGCAAAAATCCCAAACTTTTCTGAAGATTACAGTTGCATTGCCGACTATGGTGGCAAGCTGTCGCGGTATGACTTCCCAAATATTTGTGCGCTATGTGTCTACTATCTCTTATCCTTTACTGATTTAAAGTCATTGTAATTATTAAATTGGTAGGCATCCTTGATAGAGGCCTACAAATTGATGGATTGGGTATGAAGAGCTTCCAGACATATGAAAGCAATATTCTTTTCGTTCTCCGTTTCATGGTTGATTGTGATATTGTCGGAGGAAATTGGATTGAAGTACCTACTGGGAAGTATAAGAAAAATGCAAGAACTTTGTCATACTGCCAATTGGAGTTCCATTGCCTGTATCCTCATCGGAATTTCTTTTCTGGAACAATAATATGCTTATAGTAACATATTGTATTTTATGCCAGTGCTTTCTTTAACATGGGTTTTAGGTACTCAGATCTAATCAGTCATGCTGCAGAAGGTGAATACTCAAAAATGGCTCCATTCCGTGTACTAAGTTTCGATATTGAGTGTGCAGGTCGTAAAGGACATTTTCCGGAAGCTAAGCATGATCCTGTAATCCAGGTTAGCTGTTTTTGTCATTTTTTGATATACCTTTTTGTTACCTTTGTTTGCATTCTTCTTGAAACAACATTCTCATTGCTTTTCTAGATAGCGAACCTTGTTACTCTTCAGGGAGAGGATCACCCATTTGTACGCAATGTCATGACTCTTAAGTCATGTGCTCCAATCGTAGGCGTAGATGTCATGTCTTTTGAAACAGAAAGAGAGGTCTTACTAGCTTGGAGGGTATTGTTTTTGCCTCTTCATTATTATATATGCATTACTTCTTCTTCATCTGTTTTTTGGCACCTTGCTTGCAAAAGTAAGTTCTATTACAGTTGTTAAATCCTGGAGGACTCAGTGAAAGATTTAGTAAACTTTATGTTGCTACTGCAATTTTGTTGTGGGCTTGGTGAAACATGTGTTCTGCTGATGTATGAGATGTATTGGCTGCAGGATTTGATTCGTGATGTTGATCCTGATATCATCATTGGTTATAACATCTGCAAATTCGATTTACCTTATCTGATTGAGGTACTTGAACATTAGATTTTACTTTTATTGACGGATCAGTATCACCTCTGGTTAGCAGAAGCGTGTTTTTCTTTCTTATAGCATTCTATATGTAATATTATGCTATGCTCCGCTGGGTCATATGGCACATGTATATGTGATGGATCTTTAACCTAGAAAATATGCTGTTTTCTGATTCTCAGAGAGCTGCTACACTGGGAATAGAGGAATTTCCTCTTCTTGGTCGTGTAAAGAACAGTAGGGTCCGGGTCAGGGACTCAACATTTTCATCAAGGTGATGTAGGAGTAACTGGTGCTTGCTAACTTCCATCGCTTTCTCTATTGTTTTTTTGTTATGCTTCATGCTTTTTGTGCCTCATGAGTTCTCTAAACTCGCATCTTATAATATTATATTGCCATGTTTCAGACAACAAGGAATAAGAGAAAGTAAAGAGACCACAATTGAAGGAAGATTTCAGTTTGACCTTATTCAGGTTTTTTGTCCTTAACAAATTCATTTTGGTTGAGTCATTCTTAGATTGTTTATTTGTAACATCAACCTGATTCGTCTTTTAATTATTGTAGGCAATACACAGAGACCACAAATTAAGTTCTTATTCGCTGAATTCTGTCTCAGCTCACTTTCTTTCCGAGCAGGTGAAACCGAGTAATTATGCTTAGAATTTCAGGTTATTTCTACTTTCCATGTGGCTAACCTGATTGTCTTCTGCAGAAAGAAGATGTCCACCATTCTATAATAACTGATCTCCAGAATGGGAATGCGGAAACCAGGAGGCGTCTTGCTGTTTATTGTTTGAAGGTACCTACTTTTATTTATTCTGGAGTAGTGCTGTCTATGTCCTGATGCATTGCCTGTTATTAGATAACTTTAAGATTTTCTAACTAGCTATCAAGCTTGTCTAACCACCTAAAGGTCCTATTGCATGTTGTCCCAAGCTATGATGGGAGTCCCAAGTCCCACCCTTTCTAGTGTAAAAGATGAACATTGATGTGTGTTTTAAAAACTTTTTTAGTAATCTCTGCTTATATTTTTGTACGTGTGGCAAGAGGAAACCTTGTAGATAAGGGTGTATAGAAATGGTTGCTCATATGTCCATTCATGATTTTTTTGAGCATGCTGGAATCTGGATGTGAGGTAGGCTTGAAGGACTTCTGGCAATTGCTGGCGATATTTGTGACACATGGAATAATGTGTTTCGTAGGATGTGTGGAAGGATTTTCAGACACTAACTTAGCTGCTTCTCTATTAATAGTCAACCAACTAAATATTACAAGAAGCTACAACTTCACCACGTTTCTTTTCTCTGTTACAGGATGCATATCTTCCTCAGAGGCTTCTGGACAAACTGATGTTTATATATAATTATGTCGAAATGGCTCGTGTAACTGGTGTCCCTATTTCATTTCTTCTTGCGAGAGGACAGAGTATCAAGGTAGTTCTCAACTTCTAGTTTCTGGATGTGTTTCAGTTTAATAAGGTGGCTGATATATTGTGTCTTTGCTTCTAGGTTTTATCTCAGCTTCTTAGGAAAGGCAAACAGAAAAATCTGGTTCTTCCAAATGCTAAACAGTCAGGGTCCGAACAAGGAACTTATGAAGGCGCAACTGTAAGTGGGTGATTTATGGATCTAACATTTCCTTTTGGCCTATCGGTTGCATTAATTCCACTGTTCCGACATGTTTGTTGTTTTGGATATGTCAAACGATATTCAGGTTTTAGAAGCAAGAACAGGTTTCTATGAAAAGCCAATTGCAACTTTGGATTTTGCTTCACTGTACCCGTCAATTATGATGGCATATAATCTGTGCTACTGCACCTTGGTAATTCTTTTGATATTTTCTTTTCAATTTCTATTTATTTTATCATCTATTGTTTATACACCTTATTAATTTGGGAGCATTATTTCCATGTTCTTGTCTTTGAAGGTGACACCTGAAGATGTACGCAAACTGAATCTTCCACCTGAACATGTCACTAAAACTCCATCAGGGGAAACATTTGTTAAGCAAACTTTGCAAAAGGTTTCCGCATTTAGTTAGATTTTTATTATCCTCAAGTTCCGCAAATTCTGTTGAATGAGTTCTTTCAGGAAATACAACCAATTAATAAATTCAGGGAAGACAGCAGTTTATTAACAAAATGAATAATTTATTTCAGGGTATACTTCCAGAAATTCTCGAAGAGCTTCTTACTGCCCGTAAGAGAGCTAAAGCAGATTTAAAGGTAAAACATTTGATTCCGAAGAAACTCTTGCAGTGTGTGCGTATCTGTATACAGCCTTTAACTACTACTATTGAAACTGGTATTGTCTAATCTAGGAGGCTAAGGATCCCCTTGAGAAGGCTGTTTTAGATGGTAGACAGTTAGCGTTGAAGGTGAACTTCTTTACTGCCAGCTTCTTTAACTTGGTCATTCAGAAAAATGATTACAATCCTCGGAAAATTTCGAACAATATCCTCCCTGTAAATTGCTCTTTTACATTTGTTTTCTATTTTTTCTCAGATCAGTGCAAATTCTGTCTACGGGTTTACGGGAGCCACTGTTGGGCAGTTACCATGCTTAGAAATATCCTCGAGTGTAACTAGCTATGGTATTTCTTTTGTGAAACTGCAACTTTTCTAGACACGTAGCCTTTTAGGTTCGTTCTGATGGATTTGTATCTTTTTGAAGGTCGTCAGATGATTGAACAAACAAAGAAACTTGTTGAAGACAAATTCACAACACTGGGAGGGTATCAATACAATGCAGAGGTACATGTTCATTGAATTATTCGTTGTATTGAAAAGACTTGAGTGAATCATTAAGTTTGCTCTTAGATTTCTCGAATTTGATGGACTATGATGTATTAGGTCATTTATGGAGACACGGATTCAGTCATGGTGCAATTTGGAGTATCGGATGTAGAAGCTGCGATGACCTTGGGGAGGGAAGCTGCAGAACACATTAGTGGAACTTTTATCAAAGTAAGTGATTTTCTAGGAGCATGTCTTAAACTTCTCCGGTTCTCCCTAATCCTTGGGGTAGAGGTGCAAGATTACGTGATTTCTTGAAAACAAAATATAACAGGCTGAATCGTTCTCTGTTTCTTGATTGTGTATGATGTCATAAAGCCCATCAAATTGGAGTTTGAAAAGGTCTATTTCCCATATCTTCTCATTAACAAGAAGAGGTATGCTGGTTTGCTATGGACAAATCCTCAACAGTTTGACAAAATGGACACCAAAGGTAAATCTTCGTGATTTTACAGCCTCTCTCTTATTCATTTCCTGACTAAATTTCAATATCACCGACTTTGGCAGGAATCGAGACAGTACGAAGGGATAATTGTTTACTGGTTAAGAACCTCGTGACTGAGAGTCTTAACAAAATACTTATTGATAGAGATGTTCCAGGGGCAGCTGAAAATGTCAAGAAAACCATTTCGGATCTTCTCATGAACCGTATTGACTTGTCACTTTTGGTGATTACTAAGGTAATATGTTTTACTTGATTTATTGTCCTGTGATGTTTGTATCGCCTGAAAGTGTATTTTAATGATTAAAGCCATCTGTTAAAACTAAAACAAGAATCAAATGGATAATGCTCCTGATGTGTTTCCTCAAATCATAGGGTCTAACGAAAACAGGAGATGATTATGAAGTTAAATCAGCTCATGGTGAACTTGCTGAACGCATGCGTAAGGTTTGTGGTACTCTTTATCTATTTTCGTCTATCATTTGCAGGATTAAGCATTTTCATTACATGTTAAGATAACTCTTGACCGTTTCCGTTCGTGAAGAAACATGTACAAATGTGTCTAGGGGAATTTTCGTTCCTTTACTCTAATTCCAGCATCTCATGGACACTCTCAAACTGAAAAATGGGAGTGCTAAACAATTAAATTTTAATTTTTGGCTTGTATAATATTTTAATATGGTTCTTTGGTCGTCTTTTTATAGCTGCACAAGTGCAGGGATTTTTCTTAAGTCATGCATAATTTTGCTGAATATATGAATTTTTTTTCCGGCTTTTTGGTGAATATATAATATCATACAAAGGTTGCTCTGAAACTTAGATCTGTTTTACGGTGTCTGATGATCTATCATGTGAATATGACAGTGTTTGCTTACATATGTGACAGAGGGATGCTGCTACAGCGCCAAATGTTGGAGATCGAGTACCGTATGTTATCATAAAAGCTGCTAAAGGTGCCAAGGTAGTTTTCATGTCAAGCTTGTGTTAGCTTTTCCATAAGATGTTAAGGTCATTCTCTTCTTCCGTGCTTATCTCATTTTGACGTCTGATAGGCTTATGAACGATCAGAAGATCCAATCTACGTGCTACAGAATAATATCCCTATAGACCCAAATTACTACTTGGAGAATCAGATTAGCAAGGTCAGTTCAACATGGCGTTTGTGTATAAGTTTATTCTATACTCTTTATTCTGGTGATTGTAGGTTAAAGGAGATGTTGTTTTCAGCCACTTCTTAGGATTTTTGAGCCAGTCCTGAAAAATGCTAGCAAGGAGCTTCTCCATGGAAGTCACACGAGGTCAATATCAATCACTACTCCTTCAAACAGCGGTATAATGAAGTTTGCTAAAAAACAACTGAGCTGTGTTGGCTGCAAAGTTCCGATCAGGTACTTTGTGGTCCCTTGCCTATGTATTATCTGTTTTCATATATGGGATCTGTTTATCAATATTCGCTTTTAACTTCAACCAGCAATGGAACACTATGCGCAAGTTGCAAGGGAAGAGAAGCCGAGTTATATTGCAAAAACGTGTCTCAAGGTATGCTGCCGTTTTTCCCTTTCCTATAGACTCTTTGATATATCTATAAAATTTGATACTTTCGTTGTGTTATTCAGTGGCTGAGCTTGAAGAGGTTTTTGGGAGGCTGTGGACACAGTGCCAGGAGTGTCAAGGCTCTCTTCATCAAGATGTCTTGTGCACCAGGTTTGCTTATATTTTTATCGATATCAATTTCTTTTAGAAATCTTTCAGCAGGTAAATAGGTTCTGATCCAATTTCCTTTCTGGATTTCTTATTGGTCTTTTACAGTCGAGATTGTCCAATATTTTACCGGAGAATGAAAGCACAAAAAGACATGGCTGTAGCCAGGCAACAACTCGACCGTTGGAGCTTCTAATAAGTATTTAAGGTTGTTTTTAGCTCTCTCTTTTTTCCATTGGTATCGTTGCTGTTACACTTTCCGCTTGATTTAGAACTTGTAGGTCTCTTTGGAATGTTATAAAAAGGACCTCTTCGGCTTATTTGTACGTAGCTGTTGATTAATACAAAAAGAGAACTCTTCTCGCATATCTCCTTGTTTCGGCAGGCTAAGAATTACATATGAACTACAACTCGAGATTTATGCTTTACAATTCTTCTGCTTGGACTGTACAATGTTCTACAGAAGTATAAACATGAAGCTCAAGTGCTTAACCATATAATTTGTCTCATCTCTAAGAATTTTTCCGAGTCAAGTGTACAGCCTTATCCTTGTTGTTATTGGTTGTCTGCATAGTGGGCATGTTGTGATAACAACTCCGCATTCCTTGCATGTCTTTATTTGAAATAAAAAGTATCGGAGATGTCACAAAATCGATCTAGAAGCAGTACAGTTCATAGAACAAGTAAGAGTATAATTGTTCCTTTGAAATTTTCACATACCGTGTGACCGCAGCTAAAAGCCATGTCCTTTGGATTCGTCAAGCAAATCGGGCATACCTTTTTGAAAAACAAAAGGAATGTAAATCTCAGTATCAGAGAAACTGAGTATACTCATTGACAAAAGAACAGAAACAAAGGCAGAAATAATAGAGTATTTACCGGCACTGTGGAAGGAGCGAGTCTGTCACTTTTCTCTGCAGTTTCTGTCATCTGATTTGGCACCGATCTAACAGCATTGTCACGCTCTATAACCTCTGGTGGTGGCGGGAGTGGCTTGTGGTGCTGATGGGAACTGCGCACTGGTTTTCTACTGTTCATAAGCACAATCAAAGGTTGGTTTAGTTGGCAAAGAATCTAATGCAATAAGACCATAAACAGTGAGTGATACAAGTAGTTTCCAACGGTAAATTTTTTATTGCATTTACTTGAGACTTAATGTAGCCTTGTATTGAAAAGGGATCTCCATGAGAGCTGCGAGTGCGAAAGCAGCCTCCTTCTTAGCCGCATCTTTGTGCTCTGACATTATCTTCGTGAAGTTTACAAACTGTGGAACAAAACACAGTTTTTCATGATTCATGTTTCAGGAACAAAACAGAGCTATTCAGGGTTTTATTATATTACCTGGAAGTTATCGAATTCACGGTGAGGAATATTGTCATCGAATTGTTTCATTGTGTCCCATGGTCCATCTCCTACTCCAACCAAGACTATCGACAATGGGTAATGGCTGGAAAATTTATATCAAACATCATTAGTATACATATGAAGTCTGATCATGAATATGAGCTTATTGAATAGTTTTACCTCGCTGCCATTATCGAGTTCATAGTAGCTTCTTCCTGTGGACTAAGTCGACCAAGCGGCACATCTGGATTTCTTGTGACCTGACCATCTGCGATAATGACGAGAACATGGTATTGCATATTGTTCTGCTCAACTATGTTGATGGCAGCATCAATAACCGGTGCAAACGAGGTAGGACCTGTGAGGGAAGAATACACTGATTAATCTTTACGATAAGAGAGAACAAAACTGCTCCATTTTTGAAAGTTCAAAAATACCGGACAACTTCAAATGTGGGACAATCTCTCTATATCTTTTAACTGCGTTTTCCAATCCGTCGCAGCTTTTGTTCTCGGGATAAAAGCTGAATACATATTGATCTCGCGTTGTTACTGCAGGAAGAAGAAAACATAAAACCATTAAGAACTTTGGTTTATCTTATTCATTCATCTTGAAAGCAAGAAATAAGAAACTAACCATCGCCAAAACCGAAACAAGGTATAAGATCATCTTCATCAAAGGGAGACAAAGTACGACCAATAATCGATATTGCTTTCTCATATGGATTCTGTCTTTTACCAATGGCATGAAGGCTTTTTCTATTGAATGAATATCTCCCTGCAATGAAAATTCAGAACATTAACCAAAACCATTGAATCTTTTCGTAAACATGTGTAGCATTTTTTATCAAATCAAATAATTACCTGTCCACTCATTGCTCTTGGTAAAGTCAATTCCTAGAATCAGATTTGAAGATTCAAGTCCAGCTTCTCTCAGAGAAGTTATCACCTAAAAAGCAAAGTTCACAAGAAATTCATCACTATGAAAGAGACTAAAATCAAGAAATAACTAAGTAAGTTTATGAGACCTGATCCAAACTGCTGAAATGATCAGCAATATACGAAGGTTGCTGATTACGTTTATTGCTCATGTTCATTGAAAAAACCCTGCAGCACAAGAACCTTCAGAAATCCAATCTTTGGAGAAGAAACCAATCAAAATCAAGAATAAAAGATACAGTTACACAAGTGGCAAGTATATATCAACCTGGAGTTTGTTGAAAACACAAAAGACTTCTCGGAATCTTTCTTGTAAGAAAAAACTTTTGTTGGAGATTATCTTCTGTAGGAAGATTAAATTATTAAAAAGATGGCACAAAAGAGAAATATGAACATATAAAAATACTTTAGCAGAAAAAAATGAACATATAAAACTATAGAAAGTGGGTTTTGTTGAATCTTGAAAGTTAGTGGAACGTGACCCTTTGCTTGCGCCGGCAAATAATCAAAACGTATTTTGCTCTCTCACACGCCATCATCAATCTAGAAATCTTTTTTAGTCTTGTCTCTGCGTCATTAATGATTTATCCATAACCCAAAATCATAGACCAAATTTCAACATGATTCATGTGGACAACGTGGCAAAGCTGTAGCTCTTGTCTGAAGAAAATTATTTGGGCTTTTGATTCCCTCAAAATATATTAACCCAGAACCGTTTTTATTGGGCTTCTTCATTCATCAAGAAGCCTTTTTGTATCTTCACCACCTATAAATTCACTTATGTTTCAACCACAACATCCACGTGCGATTAGCCCAAAACTCAACAACCAATCTACGAAGATCACTAAAGTTTTTTATTTTTATGATTTTCACCGTTTGTACTTGTTCTTTCAATTGGTGCCACATGGACCCCTAAACCAACAGAGCAAATATGGCCTTTCTTGATCTAAAATAAAGTTTAGGGTTTAAGTTCAGAGAATAAATAAGTACACTGGTGTAAATGGGAAATTCAAAAAAGTAATAATAATTGTCTCTGCAATCAGAAAATGTGAAGACATATATTTATCTTCTTGAAAAGCGAATGATGTCTATAAATTGTTTTCGAACAGCGAAGGCTCCGCTTCAATCATTTGTAGCAGTAAGAACGAATTCGAGACCTAGAAATTCATCGAACCGTCTCGTTTCTGTATTCGGACGCAAGTCTTCTTCTCCTTCATTTGTTACTCTCAGAGTTGTTTCATCGATGGCTTACGAGAAAGAGCTTGATGCTGCTAAGAAAGCTGCTTCACTCGCTGCTCGTCTCTGTCAGGTTAGGGTTTTTTCGATTCAATCATGACCCATAGATTCTAAAGTTTGATTCTTTAAGAAACCCATTTTGTAAATCTTCCAAATTTCGTTTAACATTTTGTGTTTATTGTGCATTGCATCTGTAATTGGGAATAGATTCTAGTGATATAGTGTAATGGTCCTCTACATACGAAGCTCGTGTAAATCTTTGATCAAAATCTTATCTTTGTGTTTTGGGTTTGTTTCAGAAAGTTCAAAAGGCTTTGTTGCAATCAGATGTGCAATCAAAATCTGATAAAAGTCCAGTGACCGTTGCTGATTATGGTTAGTTTGTTATACCTGTCCCTGATTAGAAAAAGCTCTTCTCTTTGAATGTTACTGAGATTGTTAGGAAATCACTTAATTTGATCTGTCTTGTGTTGAATTTCAGGTTCACAAGCAGTTGTTAGTTTAGTCTTAGAAAAAGAGCTCAGTTCTGAACCCTTTTCATTGGTGGCTGAAGAGGTGAAACTGCTTAATAAATCCTTGTTAGATGTCTCACACTTTACTTATCTTTGAGTTTGTGTTTATGGACTCACATTGTCTAAAATGATCTATATAGGACTCAGGCGATCTACGCAAGGATGGTTCTCAGGATACTCTGGAGCGCATCACAAAACTCGTGAACGACACTTTGGCTACCGAGGAATCGTTTAATGGCTCTACTTTGTCTACTGATGATCTACTTAGAGCCATTGACTGTGGAACATCTGAAGGTGGTCCAAATGGTCGACACTGGGTCTTGGATCCAATTGATGGCACTAAAGGGTACGTTTTAAAACTAACTAGCCTAAAGTCAAATCTTCTTATTTCAGAGAAAATGTAAATTTGATAGAATGTTGAGTCAGATGTTATGTTCCTGACACTGAGCATTTTCATGATTTTAGATTTCTGAGGGGAGATCAATACGCAGTAGCACTAGGATTGCTCGAGGAAGGGAAAGTAGTTTTAGGTGTGCTTGCTTGTCCAAACTTGCCGTTAGCATCCATAGCAGGAAACAACAAGAACAAATCTTCGTCAGACGAAATTGGATGCCTCTTCTTTGCTACAATTGGTTCAGGGACATATATGCAGCTCCTAGATTCAAAATCTTCTCCTGTAAAAGTGCAAGTCTCTAGTGTTGAGAATCCTGAAGAGGCATCGTTCTTCGAGTCATTCGAAGGAGCTCACTCTCTACATGACTTATCCAGCTCCATTGCCAATGTAAATTGCTTCTTTCCTTCCATGTGATTCCAGCTAATAGCTAACTAATTTTCCTCATCCATTTGATCATGTTCTATGTTGTAATATACAGAAACTCGGTGTCAAAGCTCCACCAGTCCGTATTGATAGCCAAGCAAAGTATGGAGCTTTATCAAGAGGAGATGGAGCTATATACTTACGGTTTCCTCATAAAGGATACCGCGAAAAGATTTGGGACCATGTCGCTGGTGCTATAGTTGTTACAGGTAACATTAAAGCTTACTCTCTATGAAGCTAATTTTATAGTGTCGACATGCGGATGTAAATAGATAAGGAATGCAAGGTTGATTCTTCTTTTTGGTGCAGAGGCGGGTGGAATAGTGACAGATGCAGCAGGAAAGCCACTGGATTTCTCGAAAGGGAAGTATCTTGATTTGGACACAGGCATTATCGTTGCTAACGAGAAGCTAATGCCTCTGCTTTTGAAAGCAGTTCGTGACTCCATAGCTGAGCAAGAGAAAGCTTCAGCTCTCTGATTTGTTTTTTTCTCTCGTACGTTCTTTGTTTCTCTGTAACTGTTGTTTCATTTTCTTTCACCGAATTTCACCAGTGAGAATTTCTTCCATTTTCGAAAAAGAAATAAAAATGAAATTCTGTTTTGGGCTAAGTATAAAGGGTTATGTAGAGAATTTAATATGGACCAGTAACGGGCCGTAAAAAGGCCTTTTAAGGGTTACATGCATGATGCACCGACGTACGTGTCTACAGTGCGTAGATACTTTATCTTAATACGAAAGTAAGCGCGTTAAGTAGAAAATCTCTTCATATAGAAATAATTAATATGGTGTAAATAGTTTTTTTTTTTCTTTGGTTATAGTATAACTAAAATATTATTGTGTACCATCTTACAAAAAAATATATATTATTGTGCAACTTTTAGAAATTCGTGATTTTATTCCCAATAATATCCCATTCACGATGAAAGGAATCGTTGAGACTTTGTAAATAATTAAATGTAGTCTAGTGATCTAGTCAAACTTTATAAAGGGGCGATCACAAATCTACTAGTCGCACAATTTTTTTTAATCTTTTCATGTGAATAATATATACTAGCTGCTTTGTTTTTAATCCATGTTACAAAGATATTTTGTGTTAATAATGATAAGTTGTTGATATAACACACAATAACCTGTTTTCAGCGAAAGATTTGACAAGACCTGGCCACACAAAAGGTACACACGTCATTTACAATATCTATAAAAGCAATTTGCAATATAATTTAATTAAGATTAGCATACCTCTAATTATTAATTTAGTAAGCTAGTATAAAAGAAGAGGGAAAAAGGAAGAAGAAGCATATAACCTCTTTGGAATAAAAGCATATCAGAAAAGACTAAACAAATACAACGAACCCAAAATAATTTAATTAGAAAGTTGAGAATCATATACTATTTCTTGCCAAACATAAAATTAATCAGGATTGTTATCTTCACCTACAAAAAGAAAGCAAACTTACCGAAATTACATATATATTACTAAATAAAATATAAAAATCTGAATTCATATAAAATGAAATATCTCTCTCTAAGAAAATATCTTCCTATTGGACCAATTCATTCTTGGATTGTTTACATGTATTTATGTTTTCCTCATTTGGATTATAGCAGTTTTGCAATATGCCATCTGAAATCTGCAGAGTATTCTAATAATAATAAAACTTTTTAAAATGTACAAAATTATAAAATAAAAATAAAACTATTAATTAAAAAATAGTATAAAATTTTGGTGAGTATAATAAACAAAATAAAGAGAGGAATGAGACAACGTGAGAGAAACTTATCATTGTCGCAACGGTAGGGGACTCTATACTTTGCCTACTTTTCCACAACGGTAGAGAGATTGGCAAATAAATACATTTTAAATACCAAAAACCAAACTATATTCAATCAACTAATTATTATTTTATTAGTATTACGTATATTTCTAAATCAAAATAAAAATTGGGAAGAGAAGTTGCTTCAGAGTCGCGAGAGGTTTTTCCATTCATATCATAAAAATCGATTCTTTCAGAGATTTTCTTCTTCAACTTCGTGGTACTCTTTTGCTTTACCCATTTTTCAATGTCTTACGATGAGATGCTTTCTGCTGCGAAGAAAGCTGTTTCTCTCGCTGCTCGTCTCAGCAACGTACGATCACTCGTTTCTTCCGTCTTTTGGATCATCACATGATTGATTCTCTGCGATTTCTCGATTTACATTTTAAACCATAAATTCTTCTCTTTTTTCTTCTTCTTATTGCTCGTTGACATTTGCGATACGTGTTCGAGGAGAGTTAGATGTTTTCTTTGAACTCTTTTGTGGAGTTAAATGTGTAGACTTTTTCTTCTTGTTTCCTGTAAATTGTCAACTGATATGAGTATTTTCGAATTAGGATGTGAAAATCTGAGATTTTTTATTTATGAAAAAATATGAAATGGGGATCTAGCTAGACGTGACTGAAATCTTCGATCTTGTTATCTCTTCGGTTTCAATGTTTATAGGAATTGGGTTTTTGTTTTGTATTTTAGTCAGATTATAACAAGTGAAATTGATTTGCTTTTTTTCCAGGAAGTGAGGAAATCTCTGTTGGTAACTGACGTTTGGAACAAATCAGATGATAGTCCTGTTACTGTTGCTGATTATGGTTAGTAGTAAAATTGTGTATCACTCAGAAAAATGATATCTTTCTCTGTTATACTCTTTAGATTTCGATATCTTTATTGGCTCATTAATGAAACAAAGTCATGTTGTTTTAGGTTCGCAGGCGGTGGTTAGCCTTGTACTGGAAAGGGAACTCCAGAATGAACCTGTGTCTTTAGTGGCTGAAGAGGTGCCAAACATATACAAAATAATACATTGCTGGTTTTTCTTGATTGAACTAAGATGGATTTTGTTTATGACTTTGTAATTTATGTGTAGGATTCTGGTGAGTTAAGGAAGATTGCTGCTGAGACCGTTTTGGCTCGTATTACAGAGCTTGTCAAAGATACTCTTGCAAGTGATGAATCATATGCTATTGCTTCTCCTTTGACTTCGGATGATGTGCTCAACGCTATAGATCGTGGTAAATCAGAAGGAGGTCCTAAGGGTCGCCACTGGATCTTGGATCCTATTGGTGGCACTAGAGGGTGAGTTCTCATATGTTGTTGATATTTCACTAAGCACAAACTTATAGTTAGTTACTTTTGGATTTGTTTTGCAACTTCATCTCGTTTCATTGTTCAACGCCTGTGTCAGAGACTAATCAATCTCAGAGTATTGTTGCATTATTGAACTGTCGTCATAGATT
>Ga0041059_1000971_pt1 | contig 22680 bp, 16 predicted proteins | sample AraColnosormetaG_FD_56232 | JGI IMG/M metagenome (GOLD analysis project Ga0041059, IMG submission 56232) | Arabidopsis roots microbial communities from North Carolina, USA - Col MF nosort | ecosystem: Host-associated > Plants > Roots > Unclassified | place: USA: North Carolina | collected... | reverse complement strand
ACCAAAGAATACCTAAGCTAAGGTGCATACCTTGCTTAATTTCACATTTTTGAATTATTTTTAAACTTTTTTCATAAGGATTTGTGCTTAGAAACTCTTAAAGATTACCAATGAAGATGGTCTTAGTACTTGTTACTAAACAACATTTTATAAAATATTAGGGAAAAGAATAAGCAAACTATAATACATTTCATTTTAAATAGTAACTGTCGTTTATGTGGAAAATTTGGTCCACGAAACTGGTCGATTATCGCATCTTTCAGACTTTACGTATACATATAAGCCGGCGTGTGACTAAGATGAAGTCATCTATTCTCAATGACGTATGCAATTACATGAACAGAGAAGAAATCCGCTGCGGAGAAGCTCACAGTAATACTCTGACCAGTCCACTTACAAGTCACAATATAAATATCAGCCAGAGAACATCGTGCACAAGCTGCTACACCGTGAAGTACCAGATTACAACCACGAAAAGGTTCGTGCGGCTGACGGAAGCAATGACATCATCACATACTCTGTATGTCGATCATCCAATTAGTCCAAGCCACGTGTAAACCTCAGCTGGCTGCGCGGTCAACGTTGAAAAAGAAAAAGGTTGGTTTTTATCACACGTGTCCGAAAGAAAACTACACACGTGTGGTTCATGAACCTCCCCTTCGTTTATAAAAGCTCCATGGACTTTGCTCTCTTCTCCTCGATTTCAATCTTTGAGATAAACCACAAAGATCCTCCGATTCGAAGGTTTATAAAAACTCAAAATCGAATCTTATCCACAAGAAAACAACAAGGTACTTTTCCAAAAATGAAGGCGGAGTTGAATTTGCCGGCGGGATTCCGATTTCATCCGACGGACGAAGAGCTTGTCAAGTTCTATCTTTGCCGGAGATGTGCGTCAGAACCGATTAACGTTCCGGTTATCGCAGAGATTGACTTGTACAAATTCAATCCATGGGAGCTTCCAGGTAAAACTTCAGTCCACGACAAGATTGACATATGGTTTTGTGAATTGACTTTGAGATTTTGAAGAGAATTCGAATTTTTGTTTCCAGAAATGGCGTTGTACGGTGAGAAAGAATGGTACTTCTTCTCGCATAGAGACCGGAAATACCCAAACGGGTCGAGACCAAACCGGGCAGCTGGAACCGGTTATTGGAAAGCGACTGGAGCTGATAAACCGATCGGAAAACCGAAGACGTTAGGGATTAAGAAAGCACTCGTCTTCTACGCAGGAAAAGCTCCGAAAGGGATTAAAACGAATTGGATTATGCACGAGTATCGTCTCGCTAATGTCGATCGATCTGCTTCTACCAACAAGAAGAACAACTTAAGAGTAAGCTTTTCTGATTTTTAATTTCTGGGTTTTTTTTCGATTTTTGTGATGATGATGAATTGATGATGATTAATGGGTTTTTTTTGGTTGAAATTTTGCAGCTTGATGATTGGGTTTTGTGTCGGATATACAATAAGAAAGGAACAATGGAGAAGTATTTACCGGCGGCGGCTGAGAAACCGACGGAAAAGATGAGTACGTCGGACTCAAGATGCTCAAGTCACGTGATTTCACCGGACGTCACGTGTTCTGATAACTGGGAGGTTGAGAGTGAGCCCAAATGGATTAATCTGGAAGACGCGTTAGAGGCATTTAATGATGACACGTCCATGTTTAGTTCCATTGGTTTGTTGCAAAATGACGCCTTTGTTCCTCAGTTTCAGTACCAGTCCTCCGATTTCGTCGATTCGTTTCAGGACCCGTTCGAGCAGAAACCGTTCTTGAATTGGAATTTTGCTCCTCAAGGGTAAAAATAATCGGCAAAAAGTTGAAGCTTTTCAGAGTCTTCGATCACCGGCATTGTGTCGGATCCTGACCCGGAGACCAAGTCGGGTCATACGATTACATAATCGGGTTATTGAGATTTCCACATTTGGATTTCCGAGACTAACCAACTTAACGGATTCTGGGGTAATTGGGGGGTTTTGCACAGGTGAATCACACTGAGTCAGCAAGTTTCGATTTTTTGGTTTTGTTTTGTAATGATTGATTAAATGTCTAAAGATATCACGAAGTAGATACAGAAGAACTGTAAAAGCAATTGTGACCAACCATTATGAATCATATATATATTCAATGAAGCATGAGCTTATTTCTTCTTTAATGAAGCAATGTACATTTTTCTCCAAGAGAAAGAATACACAGACTCAGATAGATAGAGAGACATGAGAGATTGAGAGAGATGGTGGATTCAAGGGCTATTGTGAGAAGCATTAGAACGAGAAGCCCAAATACCAAACACAAGAAACCAGAAGATGAATAAGATTGCCCAGTAGCGTGCAGGACCATACCTGATTCTAGTGAGCACAACCTGTTCACAAGTTTTTGTGTGTTTGGATTAGTAAAAAGTAGGAACTACTTATCTGTTAGAATGGATCTATCACTTGAGAGATTTACTTACAAATCTGAAGAAGATGACTATTGTTAAAGCACAGAGACCACCAAGAAGTATGTGAAGTCCGCTCCTAGCAGTTTTCTGTACAAATTCAAAACAACCGTTAACCAAATAAACGTTATCGATATACCAGTCAGAGAGGCTTAGATATACAAGGTTAGATCGATGGCATACCTTTCCAACACGAGGGGCAATGAGCCAGACCAAAGTAACAGTGAGTAAACCTGTAGCAAGTAGAATCCCAGTACCTTCCACAGCCCATTTAGTTGCACGGTTTTCCATAGGTAAGATGTCGAAGTTCACAACACCTAAAGGTTGGTCAGGGATAGCCGCAACAGAACTATTGTTGTTGTTGTTGTTGTTCAGGGAATGGGGACCAAACCATGACGTTATCTCACTAAGTCGTTGCCTTCGAATGACAGCAACTTCATCTGAATCAATGGTTGAATCTGTATTCACCGGTAATACAGGGATTTGATCTCCTCCATCAGCAGTTCTTTCTCTTATTGCTGTGTAATCTCTCAAGGCAATGACCACTTTGTTGAAATCAGCAGTCTTTATATTTTCTGCAGGATGTCCACAGATTTCACACACGGTGGATCCATGGTTGAGAAACCACTTGAGCGCGCAAGCGTAGTGTACCAAAGCAAGCTCGTTTTTGCAAGAACATCCAAGCTCAAGCAATGCATCCTGATGCTGCTGGATTCCCATTTCTATATCATTTGTGCAAATGAAAACTTCCGCATCAGGACTTGTTAATTCGATGAAGCCAGATTCCCTTCCATTGCTTTTGACAACAGAATTCTTCAGCTCAGACTCTGTAGCTTTGCTGACATCATCAGCGGTTCCATCTACATTGCTTTTACGAGCTTCTGGAACCGGAGGGGTAATCCCCAAAAACCCCAAGGCGGTATCTCCTCGTCTGTCGGATTCTGCAGAATGGCATACACGACAGGTTGGCAAACCCGAGTCACTGTCTGTACTATAACGCGCCTCAGCTGCTAGTTCCTCGTTCTTGACGGGTGGACAATCGTGATCATTGACTCCACAATTTGTTGTCTCCAACTGATTCTCTTTACCCATCAAGCCCGAAAAAGAAAACTTCTATTTCTTCACGAGACCAAAAAAAGTTCACTAGATGAACTGACCAAGAAAATGTTCACTAGAAAGGTTATCCCACTTAGACAAGACAACTCAAGGTCCAATAATACAAAGGACCTCACGGTATCTAGTATTGTACTCTAATATCACGTTGAAAGAGAAACGATCTGAAAGACAAAGGACAAGAGAGAGATGGTCTATTTTGCATTCTTTCAACGAGCTCCTGCAGCGAAAACAATAAAGATATCATAAACACAAGACTCTCAACATGAAAGCATACGGTAACATACCACTTTTAACAAAACAATATATATAAACGGAACCTAAGCTTACATGTAAAAGGGACTATACATAAACTAATGGTGATGAAGCAAGCTAAATCTGGATTCTGTGATCTAGTTATAAAAAAGGCTTATAGTAGTATGAATGTGAAAAGAATGTATCATTTATAAACAATTAGATCATAGATCCCACTCAACCTTTCAGATGTCAGAAGAGTCAAAAACATGCTGAGATCGATCAAAACAAAAGAAAGTGAACAAAATGATGTCTGAAAGCAATAAGATCATGCTTCAGGTTGTAACTGAGCAGGAAAGATTTTTCACCAAATCCAAACACAAGAAACCACTAAAAAGTGTATAAAATATACATATCTAAGCAGATGAAAGCAGCCATTACACCAAATTTTATTAACCATAAGCAAATTAAGTAGCCATCACTCCAAATTTTTTAACCAGAAGCAGATTAAAGCAGCCATTACTCTTAATTTTTTTTAACACAAGCAAAATTAAGCAACTAATTAATTCAATTTATTTTTAAGCACTCCACCAAATTCCCACCACACAGATTCTGATAAAACATGAACTCATTAAAAGACAAAATCAAACAATTTCGTTCTCTCATGAACTCATGGGTCACCGACTAAAAACAGAGACAAAAATCACGAGATCAAGATTTAAACGATCTGTAAAATGAGAGATCAAGCATGTGCGAATCTGAGAACATTATGCGTCAATGAATTTTGGAAAGAAAGCAAACGAATTTTCATAAACGTAGAAGAAAAGGAAAACGAATCTATAGGGTTTAGAGTAAACAAACCTCAGCAAAATCTGGATTTGAGAAAGCTAGAGCCTTTCGAAAACCATCATTTCTGGGTTCATCGAATCCTGGGGATTAGGTAATGGGAATTTTCTGGAAAATGCTCGTCTCTCAGAGCTTAAGGCGTTCAGATTCGAAAGAGTTCTTGCCACTACACCAACCTTTCACATGGTGCGGAGAGCTGAGTGGTTTTAGATTCTTTTTATTTTCTTCTTCTTTTTCACTATATATAACGTTTTTTTATAAAGATGAAAAAAAAACTGTACAGATTTCACAATATATATAAACCAAAGGAAAAAGATAATGATAAGTAATAATAAATGATGTATAAATTTTTGGATTGAAATATTATTTTTTGAATTTATGATTTTGTTGATTTTGGGGGAAAAAAATCTTGACTTCATGTAGAAGATATAACCGTTTTTTTTTTCTTTTTCAAATAGTTGAAATAAGTAATTTAATTGTCGTATTCAAAATTATATCTTTTGATAATATAATTATCATTTGTTGACTAAATAGTCCAATATAATCTAGCAGAATTAGAAATTAGATTTAATTTTCTTAAACTAGATCCAAGCATCATACATTTTTATTGAGCAAATCAAATAATAAATGAAATTCCCATCCGGATAATATAATATCCCTAAAATCAAATGACATGTCTCTTTTTGGTTCTAATTTTTTCTTGATATTATTTTGCTCTGAATTTTGAAATTATTCTGTTTCTTTCTGTAGATATTTTCTTTGGAGGTCGCATGATGGATGGAAAGAAGCTGTTTTATTTATCCACTTACCAAAAAAAAAGATTATGTATTGTGTATATGATAAACTACTACTAAGTGCAATGCAATTGTACTAGCATTAATGCATGAGATCCTACGATTAAAGGTATTTGTTTTATAGGCTTATAGCAGTGAGATAAGGGATGACACTACCTAAAGAATCAGAGTGTTGCACCCAATTCTGTTAATGATACAAAAGACTAATTGCTCTGGATAAGCCCAATATTTAAGGAAATAACAAAACTAGTAAGGTAATTAAATGATAGATAAACTTTAGTAAGTACTTATTAGCCAAAATATCATTGATTCCCTTGAACAAAATATTCCGTGTTTGGTATAAAATGATTCCACAAATATAACATCATGGTATTTTTAGGAAACAATGTAAAATGAGAAATCGAAGTTTCTCAGCAAGTCAAGCTTCTGTATATAGAGAGAGGTCAAGGGTCTGCTTTTTAGGCGGTGGGTCTGGCAATACACGTAGTTGGATCTTATGACACATGGAGCGTAATTGCGTAAATAATGTTAAGTAACAAAAAACGAATATCAGAAAACTCATGGGTAATAGAGCCTTTGTATTACCCTAAAACCGATCACTGTATGATGTATATAATCAAACTTTCTCTACTTGACACTTTTTGACGCCAATCTCAGTGGCTTTCGTATGGGCACACTATCTATACATATGGCACTCTTCACAAACACCAAAACAAAACAAAATTGAAACAAAAATTAAGGTTAAATAGACAAAAAATCTCGTACCCGGGACTGGCTTTCTAGTGGGTAAGACAAGATTGTAAGTTAACTCTTCTTGTTACCAAAATTTGGTGAGAGGATGATCTGTTTTTGTTTTTTTACTACGAGAGATGGAGAGCCATTTGCTGTAGTAGTACTTTCTTTTGAGATGCATTTATGACTCCTTTGCATTCTGCATCGAGTAACACTTCATTCATTATGGCTGCGGCATGCCCTCGTGGTTCATCCGATGCTCTTCTTAGCATAAACACCTGCATACACAAACCAACCCTTAGAACATCATCAATTACATGGTACAGTGAGTTTCTTCAGCTCTACTTTCAATGTAATGTACAATTTGTCTCAAGGTTTTGCCGTGTGATTGATAGAGCGAAATGATATACCTGCCCGTGGTGAGTTATCTCCAAGCAGCCAGGTTGCTGGATAAACGGTTCTCCATCTATTTGAACAGGAAAAGGACTAGAAACATGTATTCTTATTACCTTTCCCTGTGCTAACCTCCTAGCCTGAGAAAGACCGACCTGTAAGGAACAATCACATGTTATAAATCTGCTGAATCAATTCAATTAAATCTTTTAGCCTCACATTAAGTAAGGATTACTGCTCAAAATTTATGTGCAGGTCTAAAGAAAACGGAATTAAAAGTATCAGAAACATGAGTAAGGAGCAATTCGAGATGAGACTAGACCTGTAGTTTGCCAAGGTGCCACGCTCCACGGACACATACCACCTCTAGAGTCTTGTCGTGCATACACTGAATGCTAAAATTATCATCGTGTTCATAATCATTTTGCCAAAGATCTACTCCACCCATATAGCTTCCAATGTTAAGTACTATTAGACCCTCTGAATCCTGAGAGGATAACAAATTAGGGACATCAGTTTCCAGAGGTAACAACAATAATTTTAGCCTTTTTGGTAATGTCAACCTCTCTCGCTCGGTTCCCACATAATCAAAACGTTCTCCAGATAGGAAACTAAAATGTCGTTGTCAGCTATGGTTTTTACTTTTTATCAAGCAATTATGCGCTATCTTTCATGCTCAATTTTTACTTAATATATGTTTAGTGAGTATTGGTTGGGGTTTCCATATTAGCAAAGAACAAAAAGGCACAGTATGAGGAAAGTGATACGGACAAATCCTGTAAGAACACACCACACAAGATGGGGAATGAAGGACTAATGTCATTTCAGTAAGATACCTTAGGAATTTCAATGTCTTTTCCATCAACTTCAAGCCAAACTTGCCATGGTAAATCGGCACATGCTCGATCCATTATATCCCTCGCACCTTCTTTAGCATATCGTAATTTATTTACAAACTGCAAAGAAAACAAGATATAATATATCAGCCATATTTTTCTCATTGAAATTAGTTACTTAACGGGTTAAGCCGCAATTTTTACACCCACAATTTTTACACCAAAAAAAAACAATGAAACAAAGCGCTATTCAGATTCTGGTTCTCAATATATCATCGTCACAACAGCAGTACCTGACTACAAAACTTCTCAGGTTTCTCTTGCCGCATCATATGAAATTCATATGCAACTTTTGCATCGCAGCCAATACCTAAACAAAGGAAAATGTCAGAAATTGTTCATGATCCATGAGAGGGACCAACCGAATATGCTTAATTATTGTACCTAAGTAATTCATCATAAACTTATGGCCTTCTCTTGCTGGAAATTTTTCTGTACTCTCTTCTACAATTTTAACACTCCATCGATCCAACATTGTAACTGCAGCATGATCAATGTCTTGCAAAAACGTTCTTAGACTTCCTTGTCCATCAACTACTGAAATACCTCTTCCCCACTGCAAAACTCTAGATAAATCATTTCCTGTGCCTAAAGGAAGAATAGCGACAGGTGGAGGGGATTCGAAATTGCGCTTCTCAATAGCATCAAGCACCCATGCAACTGTTCCATCTCCTCCACACACCAAAACTCTAAAATACTTCACTTTGCTACATAGGTCTAAACCAGCGTCTGGCCCTTGACAAGAGCCAAGTTCAAAGACCTGTAAATTCACCAAAGCAATTATCAATCAGTGATATAAATTCAATATGTTTAAAAGCAGACAAACTTCTAAACGTACCTGTACTGGATTCAATAGCATATTAAGTCTCCTGTGAAGAAAAGGACCGAGTTGACCTCCGCTTTTGGCGTTAATAAAGACTAAAAGCGGTCTTGCATCTGGGGGCAAATCAACCAAGGAAAACTTCTTCATAAAATTTAAAGCGGCACTTTTATTTCGTTTGTGCCCGCCTATACCATTTTGCAACCCTTTGGCATTAGGCATGTCCGAGACTTGCTTTAAGCAATCTATGCTCCTATCTCTGCGTAGTTTCTTCACTACAAGCCCATTAACTACGGTTTTTACTGGATCGCTGACTGAATCCTCCAGTAGCTTACCATTTAAAGATTGGCCATTCCCATTTTTTCCCCTGTGGCGCTTTCTTCTCACATGCCCTCGTATAGATGCTAACTCGTTTTTAATAGTAGTCAGTACTCCATCGACACCATTTGCTTCATTGAGTTTTACATGTACTGGAGAGAGGATTACTCTTCTGAGAGAGCCAAGATCACAAGCATCACCAGATTCCTTGGACATAATCATGTGACACTTAACATGTATGAGGCGCTGGCACCAAAGACAGTGCCACATAGGAGAAGCTTCAATGAAAGGAATACCACAAGGTTCATCACAGTAGAAGCAAAAGGCAGTCATGTCAGCATTATCATCCATGTTAACCCATCGCTCAGACCAGTGATGTCGGACATGGTCAGACCCAGCCTGTGCAACACATTTGCAGTCTTTTGCTGCAGAGCTTGAGCAATAAAAGTGAGCTGCTACACCGCATACAGCACATCGGTGGACGGGAATACTCAGAGATGCTTTATTAGAAACATTTTGACCTGGAACAAGGGAGTAGAGACAAACACAGCAAGTGGATGGCTGTTGCCCATAACCATAATCATCAGTCCATTGATGATGAGAAAGTGGAACTCTCAGTCTTTTCCATACCTTCTTCTTCTCTCTAGCAGCAGCTTTAACCCAATTTAAAGAAGTTTTTTTCTGCCATTTAAGAAATGTGTAGATAACAGCCAGAAGGCCAACAGATCCAGTTACAAGCCATCCAAATATAAACGGACTGTCAGCACCAGAACTGATCAACCACTGAATAAGAGAGAACCCCACTTCCATCATTGTAAATCTAATATGTCATTCCTATATAACTTCTTGCACTAGCATAAACTTATGAGCTTTAGGCCACAAAAGACCTGCCAGATAAGTCTCCGTAAGAAGAGATAACCTCAATAATCACAGATTCAATAATGGCTCAACAATTCCGCTTCAACAAAGCTAGTGACCTAGTTTTTTCCCTTTCTATCGTGCCAGAGATAGCACAATCTCATAATTCCTAAACCAAATCCTGAACAATTAGGAGATTACTGTATTTCTAAAGCTAGACATCAAACTCTGTTCAATTCCACATTGGACAGTCTAAGCCACAAATCGTCTAAGACCACCAAAACTAAACGAGATCAAGCAATTCGGCGAAACAACAACACACAAATCAAGCCTAATGCACAAAAATATGACACAGAAGAGGTCATCATAGGAATCGATATCGAAAGAAAAAAAAAGTATGACAAAAATTCCAGATCTGACGCGAATTCTAACCAAGAGTAAATATAAAAAACCGTACCAGGTGAGAATCGGAATCGAATTCACGAAGGAGATCAGCAAGGCGTGGCTAAAAAGAACCCTAGATTCTCCGAGAACCAGTTAAATTATTTCTCCAATTTTTCTTTTTTCTCCTCGAAGCCAGCGAGCGAGAGAGGAGAGAGAGAGAAATGGAAAGAGAAGGAGAGGAAACGCTTTTTATAACGAAAGGTGAAAAGCAAAAGGCGGGCTTTGGCCTTTGGGGCCAAAACGCAACAAACGCGCCTTTCCTCGCTCTGTTCTGCTCACACAGACTCTCTTCTCTTCTCACGACGTGCGGGCCACGGGTTCGTCGGCGTTGCCTCTTCTTACTGATTTTACTATTATACCCTTCACTCAACTCTTGTGACGTCACTTGCATGATAAAGAACCAATCGCATTGCTTATTAGTTTGTGAGTTGGTAACCACATGCACTAGATTTAGTGTTCACCAAGTCAAAACATAAACAAAATTTTTTTTTATTTTTTTTTGACCAAAGATAATAAAATTAGCTGAAAGTCAAATATATTACTTAAATATACTTTTGGGTCTATGTTTGTTTCCTATTTTTGATTGATTTAGCCATTTAGGGGGCTTATTGAATCATGGAGGTGGATATTTTCTTTATTGACTTTAGATTTGGTTTGCCTTTTGCTTTCAGTAACATTTCTTAACAAGTTTAATCACATTTAGTACAGATCTTTTTTTTTAGATTTATTTTTGTTTGTCAACTTTTGTTATTAAATTGATAAATAATAAAGAATCATAATGTTGAGTTAATAAAAAAAAACTATTTATAGGCTTTTTAAAAAAAAAATCAATGTAAACCATAATTGGCTGTTGTAATCTTATATAAATCACAAATATTTAGAATGATTAGGGTCCAATTAATAATGATTAAAAAAACAATTTGTAGAGAAGCAATCGATATCTCCAAAGCAAAAAAAAAAGGAAAACCCTAGAACAGTAGATACAAGAAAACTCTCGTCTGTTAAAGCTTTCCTCTGTTTACCTTCGGAGTCAATCTTGATTCCGATGGGACTCGAATCGGGTTTTGGAGCGTTTGGGTGAAGACATGGAGAAACTAATGACTGAATCAGGTTTGAAACCAGTTGTTATTGATTCGAATCAAGATTTATCTCGTGTATATTGTGGGATCTGCTCTAATATTGGTGATGACGATTATGATGGTGATGCTGTTGTTGTTGATGGTGATTTGATCTCCACGCCTTTTTGTTCTCACAAGTTCTGCAAAGCTTGTTGGAGCAAGTATCTTAAGAAAAATTTCTTCTCTGTGGAGAAAAACCACACTGCAATCTCTTGTCCTGATCGAGATTGTCGAGCTGCTGTTGGACCGGAGACGGTTGAGAAGCTAACCGTACGTGATCAAGCGATGTACGAGTTGTATATTCTGAAATCTTACCGTGAGAAATACCTGGGATGGAAGCTCAAACTGTGTCCTGCACGGGGTTGCAATTACGTGATTGAGTTTCATCTGGCAAGTGAAGATGAAGAGCATAGCTTAAACATTGTGTGTCTCTGTGGTCATATCTTCTGTTGGAGATGCATGCTTGAGTCACACAGACCAGTGACCTGCAACAACGCTTCTGATTGGTTGTCTAGAGACTTGGAGAAATTGATAGAAGAAGTAGACAAGCCATCGACCGTCTCCTGGATTGATGCCAATACCAAGCCTTGCCCTCATTGCTTTATTCCTGTGGAGATTGATGGTGAACGACCATGGGCCCAGTTCTTGACTTGTGTCTGCAGGTTTCACTCTTATGAAAATAACACTGTTTTTTGCTATTCGCAGATTATTAGATTTCTCTATCTTAATTATTTGATCATACTAATTTGTGTGTTTTCTTGATTCAGCGGTCGTTTCTGTTGGAAGTGTTTTCGGTCACCGGAAACTCACGGAACCTCAGGATCCTGTTTGGCACCGGCGCGTTCGAGCAATGTTGGTTTCAATCATTGGAACAGAGCAAAACCGGGGATTTCGTGTTTGGATCTCTGGAATGCGAGTCAAGTGAATCTGGTGAACGCTAAATACGAGCTAGAAGCTTTCGAGGAATCCATAATCAAGAAACCTAGTGACTTGAAGGAGCAAGACGTTAAGGTACTAAGGGAAGGACTGATGCTCATTGTTCAGTGCAGACAGTTCCTCAAATGGAGCTGTGCGTACGACTATATCCACACAGAGTATGATATGGCGAAGAGAGAGTACCTGCGATTCCTCCAACAAAACGCGTCTGGCATTGTCCATAGTTTCTCACAGAGTATAAAGGAGGAAACAGAAGCCAAAGAGCTTACTTGCGGTAAGCTATTGAGCGAGACAACCAACATTGGGAACTTCTTTTATCATTTCATCAAGACTTTACGAGAAGGTTTGCCCGAGGTACAGGCGGAGTCGTACGACAACTATGGTGGTCCTTACTGGTTGTGCGATCGCTGCACATATGGAAACTCTTGGTTCCAGAGGGCCTGTAAGATGTGCTGTGATCCTACTGCGTCTAAGATGGACGAGCTAAGTGATTGATCGCTTAACTAGGTTTCTTAAAGATAAAACAAAAGGTTCTAGGAGACAGAGTAACCTTGCAACTCTTTAAGTTCTGTTTTTTTTTTTGCTTTCTTTCTTTCTTTCTTTCTGCAGTTTTATATTGGACTACCAACTTTCAATGTCGAATTGACTTTTTCTTTCTTTCCTGATAGTTCACAGTTACAATGCTTTGTGACAAGCAACGTTTGGCTCTGATGTTCTCAGACTCCATAAGAAAATATGTGGTCCTGTTGTTGTCTTTTTTCATCCCTCGCTCTACTACTGTAGTTTTGCTCTCAGGAACTAAAAGCCCTGAAGATGGACTAAAACAGAAGATGAAGAGCACTGCTTTTACATCTGAAGATCCCAAATTTCTTGTCAACTGATAAAGAACTTTGTTCTTTAGACTTATAAATTGTGTTTTCAAATGTTCATTAGTCATCAGAATAATTTCTATCTTTTTATTTACTTGCTCTTGGTAAAATAAATTATCATAGTCGAAATTAGAGCCCCTTGGCCTTTTTTAATACACTCTTGATCAATCAAAACCATGTAGTTAGTAGAAAACGTCTGGTTTAACAGGGATTTCATTTACCTCTTCATATCATGGATTAGGTTCCTCAATCAATTCCACAGACTCAGCCCACAACAAAAATCAATTGTTTATTTAAGGCTCAAGACTTAGCTTTCTAAAACCTCAAACACACAACAAAATTAGTAACTGATTCGAGGAGTGTAAAACTGAGACAGAAAGTGATGCTGAGACAGATCAAGTTGTTGATGAAAAATTCCACCAAAAGATCAAGTTGTTCTGATAGTTCAGAAAGAACACAGAGATGAAGAGTTTATTGAAATAATCAGTGGATTCTCTGAAGAGAAACTGAAGGAGACATATGTAGGAAATTGTAGGGGATGTCTTAAGTTCATATACTTCAAGAAAGTGTAAGTGTTATGCATTAAGCATAAGTTTATGATTCTTATGTTCTCAGTCCTCTGACTCCACAAGAAAATATGTGGTTCTGTTGTCGTCCCTTTTTCCATCTCTCACTCGACTAGTTTTGTTCTCAAAAACTGAAACCTCAGAAGATTACTATATAAACCGAATTGGGCCCAAAAAGACAAAACAAGAAGTGCTAATGGGCCATATTTATTGATTAGACGATTGTTTAGCTTAGATGAAGGTCCAATGGTCCAATTAAAAACTTATCAGGCAATTTAGCAAAAACAGATAGTTTTTTACTTGTTTTTTTTTTGTTGGTCAATAGTTTTGTTTACTTATAAAACTCGATATTTCCCATAAGCGAGTGAGAAAAGGTAAAACCCTAAAAAGTTGAAACAGAAATCATCTAGAGACGATTAAGAGAAAACTAAGAACGATAACTCTCGCCTTCGATTCTTTTTGTTGATTGAGGCGCAAGCTACCTGTAAGCCTTAACCCTATTCCTTATAAGTGTATCCATCGATCGATCTCTTTGTTATGATTCATTGATTTGTTTTTCTGATTTTTGTCAATCTTAGGCACACAATGGAGAACAATCGAGAGGGACCATACTCTGTTCTAACGAGAGATCAACTTAAAGGAAATATGAAGAAGCAGATCGCCGAAATCTCTGAGATCTTCTCGTTATCAAAACCCGATGCGACCGTACTCCTCATGTTTCTCCGATGGGACTCTCATGAAGTTTCTGAGTTTTTGGTTGAAAACAACGAAAAAGTCTTGTCGGAATCAGGTTTGAAACCAGTGGTAGTTGATCCGAATCAAGACTTATATAAGATTTCTTCTTGTGGGATTTGCTTTAAGACTTGTGATGATGGTGATTACTTAATCTCCACGCCCTTTTGCTCTCACATGTTCTGCAAATCTTGTTGGAGAAAGTATCTTGAAAAGAATTTCTACTTGGTGGAGAAAACCCAAACTCGAATCTCTTGTCCTCATGGAGCTTGTCAAGCCGCGGTTGGACCGGACACGATTCAGAAGCTAACCGTATGTGATCAAGAGATGTACGTGGAGTATATTCTGAGATCTTACATTGAGGGAAACAAGGTATTGGAGATCAAATACTGTCCTGCACAGGATTGCAATTACGTCATTGAGTTTCATCAGAAGAATCATGATGGTGCTGATCAGGAAGACTATGGCTTCAACGTGGTGTGTCTCTGTGGTCATATCTTCTGCTGGAGATGCATGCTTGAGTCACACAAACCAGTGACCTGCAACAACGCGTCTGATTGGTTGTTTCGAGACCTAAATAGCTTATCGAAGGAATCAGGTGAAAAGCCATTGAGCCTCTCCTCGTTCGAAACCAGAGAAAAGACTTACCCTCTCTCCTCGATCAAAGCCACCAAGAAAGTTTGCCCTCATTGTCTTCGTCCTGCGGATCTTGGTACTAAACAATACCTCCGGTTCTTGACTTGTGCCTGCAAGTAAGAAACCCTATTTTGCAAATTAGATTTCTCTATTTGAAGCATTATTGATCATACTAATTTGTGTGTTTCTTGATCTAGCGGTCGTTTCTGCTGGAAGTGTATGCAGCCAGAGGAAGCCCACAAAACGGAATCAGGATTCTATAAATTCTGTAATGTATCGATGACATTCGAGGGAAGAGCACCCAAGACACTCGAGGGAAGAGCAGAACCGGAGAATTCGTGCGTGGGACTCTGGAAGGCGAGTGAGGTTTCACTGAAGCAAGCTAAATCTGATCTACAAGCTTTTGAGGAGTCCAACATCAAGAATCCAAGTGACTTGACCGAGAAAGACTTTACCATTATAAGAAAAGGATTGATGCTGATTGTCCAATGCAGGCAAGTCCTTAAATGGAGCTGTGTATATGATTACTTACATGCAGAGTATGAGATGTCGAAGAGGGAGTACCTGCGATTCCTGCAAGCAGACGCGACCTCACTGGTGGAGAGTTTCTCAAAGACGCTAAATGAGGAGATAGGAAGAGCCTCGTCAGCTACTTATGAAAATTTTTGTTGCGTCAAGCATAAGGTAACCATTGAGACAAGCAACATTGGGAACTACTTTTATCATTTCATCAAGACTTTACAAGAAGGTTTGGATGACGTGAAGGTGAAGTCCTACGACGACTATGGTGGTCTTTTTTGGCTCTGTGATCGCTGCACATATGGAAACACTTGGTTCCATAAAGAGTGTTTGATGTGCAGTGATGATATTGCAGCTCGTGTGGATCTAAGTGATATGTCTCTTAATTAACTAAGGGAGCTCTAATGGATTAAGAATTTTAATTGTTTTGGTGGGGTTTTTAAATAAATTCAGAGATATTCTAATAATTCAAAGGTACTGCGATTTGGAATTCGTCTCAAATAATATCTTTTTTACTTCATCTAGTTTGGCATTATCCCTTGCATACATAACTCGTTGAAACTTTCTCATAGAATATAGACAATCTTTGCACTTAGAAAATCATATATCATGAAGAGATGAGACATAGCACCTATATATATATATATATGTACATAAATGGATATTTTTTGTATTTCTTTTTCTAACATTGGCTAAATGGAAAAAGATGAGTTAACAAGTTCTCTTATTTCGCTTCTACGTAAGATATGTCAAAACCAGCGTAGATTACAAAAAAAATATTTTACTAAATATGTTTGGCTAGTTGCATGATTTCAGTTAACTCAGCGACATTTAGTTATTTAGATGAACCTTGGCAAAATTATAAAGCACTAAAATGAGTATTTTAAATTTTCATATTTTTGTTTTATCATACACTAACATACACTTTTAGTTTCGCAAAGACAAATCTTAAGAACTAGTTTCTCCCGTGCATAGCTCAGAACATCAACTAATTTATCTTTAAGAAATCAAAAGACGATCATATTTCAAGTTAAACCAACAAAAAGTCATTACATGTAAATGTTACATTTTTATATGAGATCTCGAAGAGGGAGTACATGTAAATGTTACATATATATTGATATAATCTCCTTACATCAAATTGAAAGTTTTTAAAAAACATTATTCTACTCTTTAACTAATGCTATTTTGAATTAATCTACTAATCTCTCTATTTCGCGCGCACACATCTCGGGTTATCATTTAATTACTTTTATAAGTTATTGATCCAATACCATCATATTTTGAATGATTTTAGTATAAAATTCAGTAAGACTAGATTTGAGAAGATTATTAAATCATAAGTTCCATAATAAGGGATTTGACATTAAAAAAAAAAACTCTTTTTGAAATCTTAGTGAAATATGTCCTCTATGTTTTCTTGAAGATAAACAAAAGATTTAGGAAACATTAAAGGTTTTAGCCTTTTAGGCTTTGATTACAATTCTTTTGTCCTCTTATTTTCTTTACACTCTTTTAAGATTAGTTTTCTTCATGTTCTTGAATTTGTTTTGGACAAATATTGTCTTTTACCTAACTTAATTTGTGCCATCTGTTGGGAAACATAATGGTGAATTAAATAAACTTCTATATAGGTTGTCCCCCAAAAGAAAAGAAAAATCAACCTAGATTGGATATTGTATAGTTAATACAAATCACCATTTTGTAGCAAGATTAAGATCAAATGGGACAATTTTATTAATTAGAAAACTGGATTATCAAACTATAAATATAGCACAAACAGAACAAGTTTGTATCTCGATATATCCCAATAGAGAAGGGAAAATCTCCCTTCACCTTCGACTCAATTTTGTTGTTTGAGGCGTAAGCTACTAGTAAAAGCCTTAACTCTATTCTTTACAAGTTTATATTTCTCTCTTTTGGTAGTTTATCGATTAATCAATCTGATATTTTGTTAATTTGAAGAAAACAATGGAGAACGATCAACAAGGATCGTACTTGAGAGATGAGGATAAGGAAGAGATGGAGAAAAGGATCAGAACCGTTGTCATTGATTCGAATCTAGTTTTATCTAATTCAACTTGTGGTATTTGCCGTACGGCTGAAGATGAATATATTAAGGTTTATGATGATCATAACAATGATGGTGAGGGTGATGGTGATGGTGATGGTGATGGTGATGAGGATGAGGATGAGGATGCGGATGCGGATGAGGACGAGGACGAGGACGAGGACGAGGATGATGATGATGATGATGATGATGATGATGATGATGATGCTGATGATGCTGATGATGATGAAGATGATGATGACGAGGATGACGATGAAGATGAGGATGATGATGATGATGATGATGATGAAAATGATGAAGAGTGCGATGATGAATATGATAGTCATCGTTTAATCTCCACACCCTATTGTACTCACAAGTTCTGCAAAACTTGTTGGAGGGAGTACCTAGAGACAAATTTCTACTCTCTGGAGGAAAACTTAACCGTAATCTCATGTCCTGATCAAGATTGTGGAGCTTCGGTTAGACTAAAAACGATTGAGAAACTAGGAGTACATGATCAAGACATGTACTTGAGTTATGTTATGAGAGTTTACATTGAGAATGAGAGCAAACAGCTCCCTGCACCGGATGACAACTAGGCCATTATATTTGACCAAATTTGAATTTACTCAAAAGGAAAATTTGGTTCTTCTTTTATGAAATGCATTTATTCCATTTTTTTATTTTATTTTTAAATTATCGAGGATGTCGAGCTGATCAGTGTAATAGTCTTTCAAAACTTATATATATGAAACATCATGTTCTTGCCATTAAAAACATTATTTACAGTCAAATGATTGAATCTTTTTATGATTAAGACTCGAAAATCTTTTCTCTTATTACCATGATAAGTTTTTAACCATACATTATAGTTTTGTTTTTACTTTGTCATAGATTTAAATTCTATATATAACAAAAACAAAATTCGCGCCACAAATCTATTTCGTCCCATATATCTATTTCGTGCCAAAAAATTTCAAATAAAAATTGTGATTCTTTTCTACTTTGTATAAATTTAATGTTACTAAATAATTTTTAAATATATATAAAAATTTCACATTTTGTGACTATACCTATTTTGCGCCATTTATATTTATGCCAATTATTGAATTTAGTCCAAATAGTAGAAGGAAGACTCTAGTCTCTAGATATGGTCTTCTAAAACTATGATAAGTTTTCAACCACTTAAGTACCATAATTGATTATTGACATATCGTATAAATTTAATTAATATTACTAAATAGTAAATAATTAAGTATATAAAAATTTAAATTTTGCTCCAATATATATTTAGTGATGAATAACAATATAATAAATGATTTTGGTCATATTTTATTTAATTATGTAACAACGTAAAATTTCTTAATTAAAAAGATATCATTATCAAACTTTATGCTGTCAAAAATCTTTTTTATCAAACATTATGTAATAGCGAAAACATAATAATTTTGTAGCTTGACGATATCCCCAATTCCCCCGTTGGAGAGTGAAAAATGGCAAACCCTAGACGATAATTAGCTATCTCCACCTTCGATTCAATCTTGTTGTTTCTGGCGCAAGCTACTAGTAAGCCTTAACCCTATTTCTTTACAAGTTTATCTTCTCTAGCTCTTTACTAATTTATCGATTTGTCTTTCTGATTTTTGTTTTGTCATTTTCAAGAAAACAATGGAGTACGATGGACGGAGACCCTACTCTGTTCTAACGAGAAATGAAATTACCGTAAAGATGAAGAAACAGATCAATGAAATCTCTGACATCTTCTTCATATCAAACTCCGATGCGACCGTACTTCTTATGTATCTCCGATGGGACTCGCTTCGTGTTTCAGAGCGTTTAGGTGAAAACAAGGAGAAATTATTGATGGATTCAGGTTTGAAATCAGTCATGATCGATCCCAGTCCAGATTCATCTAGCGAGATTAGCTTGGAGACTGATGTTTATGAGTTTGATGGTGATAATGATTTAATCTCCATGCCCTTTTGTTCTCACAAGTTCGACTCAAAATATTGGAGAGAGTATCTTGAGAAGAATTTCTACTATGTGGAGAAAATCCAAACCACAATCTCTTGTCCTGATCAAGATTGTCGATCTGCGGTTGGACCAGACACGATTGAGAAACTAACAGTACGTGATCAAGAGATGTACGAGAGGTACATTTGGAGATCTTACATTGAAGGAAACAAGGTATTGATGATCAAACAGTGTCCTGCACGGAATTGCGATTATGTTATTGAGTTTCATCAAGAGAATGATGATGATGATGAGTATAGTTTAAACGTGGTGTGTATCTGTGGTCATATCTTCTGTTGGAGATGCAGACTTGAGTCACACAGACCAGTGAGTTGTAACAAGGCCTCTGATTGGTTGTGTAGTGCCACAATGAAAATATCAGATGAATCATTTAGCCTTTATCCGACCAAAACCAAGACAGTGACTTGCCCTCATTGCCTCTGTTCTCTGGAGTCTGATACAAAAATGCCCCAGTTCTTGACTTGTGTCTGCAGGTTTCACCCTAATTTTGACAATTACATAGAATTGGATTTCTCTGTTTAAGTCTTGATCCTTACTCTTTTGTGTTATCTTGCTTTAGGCTTCGTTTCTGTTCGAGGTGTTTGCGGTCAGAGGAAGCCCACAAAATTGAAGCAGTAGACTCTGGATTCTGTATTAAAACAGAAGTGGGGATTTTATGTGAGGATCGCTGGAACGTGTGTCAGAAGTTACTGGAGCAAGCCAAATCCGATCTAGAAGCTTTCGAGGAAACCAACATCAAGAAACCGAGTGACTTATTAAGGGAGCAAGACATTATGATTATAAGAGAAGGGTTGATGTTGATTGTTCAATGCAGACGAGTCCTTAAATGGTGTTGTGTGTATGACTATTTCCACACAGAGTATGAGAACTCGAAGGAGTATCTACGATACCTCCAAGGAAATGCAATCGCCACGCTCCAGAGTTACTCAAACACTTTACAAGAGCAAAAAGATATCGTCCTCGCTGCAGCTACTTATGAAGAGTGTACTTTCTTCAGACATACGATACCTACTGCGACAAGCAACATTGGTAACTACTTTTATGATTTTATGAAAACTTTACAAGATGGTTTGGTCGATGTAAAGGTGAAGTCATACAACGGCGGGACTGGTCCTTTCTGGTACTGTGATCGCTGCACGTATGCAAACACTTGGGAGGATAATGAGTGTGAGATGTGCTATGATGATAGTGCCTCTCTTGTGGGAGAGATAAGTGATTTGTTTCTTAACAAAGTTTCTTAAAAACACGAGGGAGGCATGAAACTTTCAACTTGTATATTTTACAATTGTTTTGCTCTGCAATATAATAATCGAGACTTGTTTCTTAAACATTTTTGGACAAATAATGTTTTTTTTTTCCCAACTTCACACGTCCTCTTTTGGGAATCTTCACGCCACCACCTTGACGCTTCTTCAATAATTTCCACCACTCTGTTTTCTTGGCATCACTCTTCAGCTGATGCTTTTGTTTTTTTGAGTGTTTTCTGTGTCTCACCAACCCTTCCACTAGCGCATGAAAGTGGCCACCTTGATGTTGCTGCTTATGTGTAGTAAGACCTTTGGATTCTGACATCGGTCTTTTCCTCTCTTTTGATTTCTCTTGGTGCTTATGGTGAAATTTACTCTGCAACTTATTCCAAGCTGATGGCTTTTCCTTGTCGTGGTGATGATGATGGTGGTGGTGGTGGTGATGATGGTGAAATATTTGTCCTATCTTATTCTTTATCCTTTTAAACCGCCCCATTACATTTCTTCTCTGTTTTCCAGGTTCTCTTGATGTGTCCCTGTCTGTATGCGGAGGAGAAGTGCTGACTTCAGAGACAGAGTCATCATTCTGTGGTGGATATGATGATTCTGACTTAGACTCGGTGTCATTCTCTGCTTGAGTTTCCCACTCCGAGCCAGAGCTTGACCCTGTTTCCCCAGAGTATTCTTGACTAGTTGAAACTTCTTCGTCTTCCGACTCAGAACCTGTCGCAGACGGTGTTTGGTCAGCTTCTGTTTCAGAAGAATCATCATCAAACGTTTCGGTTTCTTGATCCATCAAAGTAGGTTTCATAATCGGCATCTTTTGTGACGCTCTATTACTTTGATTTGGCTTCTTGAAACCACTCACAGCACGAGGCGGTAATGGCTGCGGTGGTGACGTAACCCGAACTAACTGATCATTATAAGGGAAAGTTACTTCTGCACCACTAATCACACTTTTCTGACTCACCGTCATGTAATTGCTTCTTAAACAAGGCATAGAAGCTTGACTGTTTTGTCTACACTCTTCAGTGGGAGGAGTTACAAAGGACTTGACAGACCTTGTTCTTTCATCAGAGTCAACACGACTAGAAACGAAACTTAAAGCGGAGAGTTGTGTATCGATTTGCTCTATTGCATCAACGACTTCTTCTGTCAAAACATCCTTACTAGGATTGCTCCGAATCTGATCAACTCTCAGATCTCTCTGCAATGTTCCTTTCGCCTCCAATGGTTTACTAACTCGCGTAATATGAGAACCATTGATCTGAGACAACATTGCAGGTGGCGTCGTCTCAGAAGAATCCGCCACGTTCGACGGCTTTGCACCGTGTAAAACCGTTTTAGGAAACACACGTAATTGTGTTGCAAGTAACTGTAACAAAATTTAAAATTATAGTAACCAAAATTCAGAAACATGAAACATGTGAAAACAGAGTATTTACTCGATAGAATATTGACGGTTACTTACGTTTGATTGTGTAACAAAGTGTTCGTGGGAAGCAAAATCGAGCAATCGCTTTAATAAAAACTGAGTGTTGTCGTCCAACTGCGAATAGAAGATTCCTAATGTTAGATTACTCGATGATATAGAAATATGATTCTGAGGTTGAAGATGAAAATTACAGAGAAATTAAACTTACCTTATATGCCTCAGGAATATATTCGTTCCTTGCATTTGCTACGAGAAGACTGTATAATCTTCTCAGAGATTGAAGATTACGCTCTACGTTATTGGGCTCCATTGAAAATAATTCAGAAAAGAACGAAGAAGAAGAAGAAAGAAGAAGAAGGAGAAGGAGATTTTCAGACAGAGTAAAGAAGAATATGAAGAAGAAGCAGAGAGATGCGAGTAATGGAGTGGAAACAAATTAACCGAATTGCTTTCGTGTCTGAAAAGCAACGTTGGTTCGTCTTCGTCAAACACCAAAACGACACCGTTTACGAAATAGTTGTAAATCACATTGGTTGATTATGTTCCATTTAAATAATTCGAGGTTTGTTGACAAAATAAAAATAAAATCTGAGGTTGTTTTTGTAAATTCCGATATTCCATTTTCAGATAAGATTTTTTTTTTTTTTTT
>Ga0041059_1000970_pt1 | contig 22701 bp, 19 predicted proteins | sample AraColnosormetaG_FD_56232 | JGI IMG/M metagenome (GOLD analysis project Ga0041059, IMG submission 56232) | Arabidopsis roots microbial communities from North Carolina, USA - Col MF nosort | ecosystem: Host-associated > Plants > Roots > Unclassified | place: USA: North Carolina | collected... | reverse complement strand
CCCCCCCCTTCTGTTATACTCTCACATCGTGACCGAGTATACAGCCCCGGTTGAATGTTGTTCGTTTTCCAAAGTCAACATGTTCTTCATGTTTGTCCTTAGTATGAAATTTCTGATTAGAGCCATTGACCACAACAAGGGTGTTACTTATGAATTTGTTTACTAGCAGAACTGAATAATTTGCATATTACCTAGATGTAAAAAGGAAGACTATACATTTTGATGAGCTTTTCTTTAAATTGAAAAGAAACAACAAGAAGAAAAAGTAAAGTGAAAAAGGATTATGGAGGAAAATAAAGTTAATAAATGGCGTAATGTTCGTGAAAAGGATATTTGATGCCAAAAGACAGAAACGAAAACAAGAACGTGCTTTGATACGCATTATGCTTCTTCTTTTTCTAAGTCTACTTCTTTTGAACACCTTCTTTTTCTATTGTGTATTATGTTAATCCTTGTTAAGGATACTCATTTTGCAAATCAATATATTACTGTCCTGTTTTACTTAGATATCTATAAGAAAAAAGTTTCAAAAATCGAAACCGTTATAATTTTGTGTAAACAAAATAAAAATCAAAATAACGTAGCTCACTACGAAAAGTAACAATGTAGTTGTATACTATACAGACGTGACGTAAGCATTCAAGAAGACGACTTTCATATTAGTATGTTAGTTAGTGGTTAGGTCGCATATCCCATTGAGGTGACCAAATCCATAGTGACGAAGTAACCAAAGTGATTAATTTATATAAAGAACGTTCTGAGTGTTACTAAATAGACATATATAGAAAGGTGTCAATACAAAAATTCTCAGTTTTATGATCCAAACATATTATAAGTTATACGGCTATTATTGATTGACCTTTCATTGGGTTCCATTCAAACGCCTCATCAAAAGTGGAGCCACGAAAAAAAAATAACAAATTGAATTGTGTGATGCCACTTTCGTTAAAAATATATATGGTTCATCATCTTCATCGATGAATGTCATAGGTGGTGTTAGAATTATATCGACTCCAACCGACCTACATTATTAAGTAGTATCTTAGGGTTTTATTCCCGCATGCAAAAAATAAATAAGGTTCGGATGCTCTTAAAGTGACTATATATAGTATATACTATTCACTATTACTGATCAAATCAAATTAATATATGGAGATAGAGTAATCATATTACGTAGTTAGTAGTTACTTACTGTTCGTGATTAAAAAGTGAGCTTTTCTTTTATATTCTCAAATTTTTTAATTAGAAAACTAAAAGCTTTCAAATTTATAACAAAGCGATTCAATATAACTTCTCTTTATTTGCACAAAAATAAGTATCTTTAACGATTCGTTCATCCAATGAAATTTCCTAAATCACTTTTGTTTATGTTTTTTAATAAATTCCAACTTGACTTCTTTCACAAAAAGAAGGGAAAAAACAAAGCATTATATATTCCTTCTGATATGAAAGAAAACATATATCACATTTTCTAGCTCTTTATTAAATTAACTAAAAGAAATACGGAAAAAAAAAAACATTCTTAAAATAATTTTAAAACAGGAGCTTGTATATATGTTCCACTTGTACTAAACTGCTATTTTTGTTTGTAAAGAGTAATAATATATCCAAGGACACCCTTAATTTATTTATAAACTTAACAAAATTGAGGGAGCAAAGGGTTGGTGTAATAGGTGAAAAGAATGTGATTCTGTGTGCCGAAAGTGGAATGCAGACTCAGCTTCTAATTATATACCGTTTACAAGTTAGTGGTCAGCTTTGCCACCCATACACACACATACAAATATATCCAACCCTCACTTTTTAATTCCTTTTTCTTACATAAAATTCTATACATTCTTTTTGCTAAAGACAATTTCTTACCTTAGAAAACAGTATTTGTGTATAGTTCTGTGATGAATCATTTTAAGAAAATATAAAACGTAAATGAGTAATGTTATACTAATTTATCTACTATCATCGATCAAATGTTCAGGTTTAGAGACAATTTTCCAAGAAAATGACTGACCGTTAAAGTTGCAAGTAAAGCCATAAACCCGGTACTTGGTCCTTTTCACCATTATTGATAGTTTTGGCAAAGAGACATATATACTAGCTAATATATGTTTATTCCATAAATACAAGACATACATATTCACATTCCTCTAATAATGTAACATAACTTTTTAAATAAAACATAATTATGGTTTCGTTGCAATAGTTAAAATTTCAAAATTCTCATTTTCTCGTTTCAAGATCTTGTGAGATACAGTAACCTCCTTCACCGTAAACATTTGCTCCGGAAAACTTAATGGCAGGATCGTAGGAAGAGAAGACCGAGGATAGATTCTGACCAAGAAACATAACTCCCTCCTCTGCATTATCCCTGTCGGTGAACCCTAGTTTCGGCTCGGCCTGTTTTGAGACTAAGCAACCGTGATCAGACGATGGACGGCTAAGATTGGCATTGAGAAGATTGACGGTGGTGATGTCGTGAATGCTAGGCCGTCGTTTGTCTTTCGCACCGGAAAGCTGTCTTTGGTAGTACTTTTGGGCATGACTTGCAACCTGAGTTGGTGTTTTTGATCCCACAAAGTTCCTCGATATGTTTCTCCAATCTCCTTTCCCATACTTGAGAAGCCCTAACAAGAATCTCCTGCAGAAAACAATTAAACAAGGTCTCAGCAAACCAAGAAAACAAAGTAACTTGCAACTCAAGACACCAAAGAAGAGTGAAACAAGGATCACAAAGATTGAAAACTTTGTTCACCTGTGTTCTTCCTCCGTCCATGGAACTCCTTTCCTACGGTCTTGATCAAATCCTCTGGCTCCATTAGGAAGTTTACGATACGCATCAAAGTCACGTGGACTCACAACCTGATCAAATCCACAAGGAGTAACTGAACGGTAACCCGGGATCGGGACAAGTCCTGCTTCGATATCGAAGAGGTCTTCTTCAAGCTTAGAGTATTGCCTCATGACATCTGATATGGTCTTTCCAGGGATCATAGCAGCAACTTTGAACCAGCGATCAGGCGTGTCATCAGCGTAGACAGCAAGAGCTCGCTCAAACTTCTTGTTCTCTTCTTTAGTCCAGCTCGAGCTTTGCAAGCACATCATCTCTTGAACTACAAACCGGTGGTCAGAAGTTGGCACGTGCGAGAGTAGTGGATGCAGAGTCTCCATCGTTTAAAGGCTACGAGATAAAAGTTCTACCTATAAAATAAAGTACTTAATATTTTTCCTCTAATTCTTGGAAGCTTGATTTGTGGGTTTAGTAAAAGACTGAAGCTTCTTATAGGATCTAAAGATATATAGGAATCAAACTGGGAAAACTAACGAATAGTTTAATGATGGAATCAAAGAACCTGATTTAGTGAGAGATTATAGCGTATATTAATTGAAGAATCTGGAAAGAAACACAAAAGACTAAGACTTTGAAGAATCCTTGAGAATCTGCAAAAGTGGGTCGTCAAAGTAATACAAAACAGGCAAAACTCAGATGGTAGAGAGAGATAATCAGTAAGATAGATAGGGAGAGATTGTGAAGCAAAGGGAGAGAAGAAGAAGGTATTTGTGGTTTGTGTTATAAAGAGAAAGAGAGAGTGTAAAAGTTTTAGCCAATGGAACCACTCCACTCCCCTACTTGGCTTCATTTTATTCCAAAGAGGATTCTTCACAATGACACGAATTCTAAAAATAACAATAAACTTCAATTATAAAATTCTAACTAGCTACTAGCTAGGCCAACATTTCATATCTTTCCAAAATTTTAATAACCACTAGTATACACCGTTTTTTTTTGTTAGGTAGTTTTTCTCTAATATTATTCAAAATAAAAGCGACAACACATAAAGTTGTTCATACTTAATGATAGTTTACGTGTTATACGTCGGCTATGTCTAAGGCTTAACTAATCATAAAACACACATAAAATAAGGAGAAAAACTTCAAATTTACTAAAAAAAACCAAAAACAATGCGATTGCTTTACTTAACAAAAACAATGCGATTGCTACAAATTGTTTATAGATGTAACTTAATTAATGTTATTCGAGATAACACGTAAGCTTAAACTTAACGACACTTTATTCTTTATGTCTTTTTTTGTATTTCGTACCACTTGAAAATGATACTTCTACGAAATTTCATAAGCCGCCACAAAAACAAGATTGAAAAAGAAAGAATAAATATAATAAATGCAGAAGCGCCTGTAGCTCAGTGGATAGAGCGTCTGTTTCCTAAGCAGAAGGTCGTAGGTTCGACCCCTACCTGGCGCGTTAATTTTAGTTTCTTACTTTTTAGAAAATTACTCCTTAACCTTAAAGGGGTAATTAATTATTGGGATGCGACTAAACCTTTTTTTGCCCACTTTGGGTACTGTTTTTTGTCGTCACTCGCTTTATCTACTTTTTAATTCAAAAAAGATTCTAATCATCAACTCTCACTCAAAAGCCCCTTTCACACACTCCATTGTTGTCGGTGTCCCAAACCTTGTTCTGCTCTCTCGTAATATGCATAGAACTAAATGCTAAATATCTTCTCCTAATGAATGAAAGTGAGAACAATTCTAACACAAACCACTTAAGAATTAGGCAATTCAAAGGTTCATCAACATGATTCTCTACCTGTCTGTTTTTATATAATCCATATTCATAGAACTAACAAAGAACGATTCTTTTGGGTATAACATCAGACAGAGACAGAGGTCAGAGTACAAAAAGGATGGCTTGTAAAATACACTTGAACCTATGTTGTAGTAGGAATAGGAAATGAAGTAGATTGAAGTCTCTGCAACCATGCGATTCTCAAACTGGGCTTCTTCAGCTCTAAGAAGATCTCTCTATACTCTCTCTTCAGAAACAGGTCCAACGCAAACATGTAGAGCTCACTACCTTGTTCGACCTCTTCAATTGCGTTGAGGCTTTTAATGCATTCTCCAATGCTGTACATCGGCTTTGCCGATTCAATCTCAACGAATACCGGACTTTCCTGCAACATAACGTCATTCATTAACTTCATATCATCCAATGGTTGAGCGTTTTCACTGTCTATCCGATCTTCTTGAGACTCTGCATAACAACCATTTTGCCTGGAGGTTTCTGCTTCATCTACGTGCATCTTTGATAATGGAGTTGTGTCACGCCATTGTGGTGATTCAGAACGATTGTGGAGGAGCTTCTTGCGCGAACGCGAAGGAGGAGTGTATGTCTCTCCAGGTTCTATCACTCCGTTGAAAATGATTGCAAGTTGATCAGCATGAGGAACTTCCTTGTGGCGGAATTGTCCTGCTCTTGGGTTTTCCTGTAATAAACCAAAGACAAACACTATCTGTTCAAAATGTAGTCCAATGGGAGAAGGATAATAGTTAAGACAACTAACATTATCATACCCGAATATAGATTCGCCATTCCTCTTCTGTTGCACCAAAGCTACGAGATTCAGGATCCCATTTCATGCTACTTGCTCCAACGAGTTGACACCAGATCTTCCAAGCTTTCCTAGTGCAATCCCAGTGGTTTTTCAGCTGCGGTCTCGTATAACCAAGGCCGGTATTTTCATTAATAGTCCCCAGAATCGTCTTCCACCCTTCCTTGTTAAAATGAGTGTCGGGTCTATTTCCCTTTAAAGTCTCTTGAACCAACAGATCAAGAAACAGCTTATGTGTAGACGGAGACCAATACCCTTTTGTTTGAGGGTTAGATGAACTACACATGCTTTGGTTATCTTCATCTTCTTCCTCGTAACAACTTCTTCGCCTCTTCCTTACACCCGAGACTTCATCATTTTTCACCTCTACATTACAACCCGCAAAGAGAATCTCTAGCTTCTTGAGATCATGCGGAACACTCAACCGATACTGCCCAGCATCAGGATTCTCCTACGGCACAAAGCAATCACATTTTAGCATTTTATAAAATCAACAAAAATGAATGTAACAAGTGGTTTTGATTTGTAAACCTGTAAATAGTTAGCCCAGTCATCATCAGTTGCACGAAACCTGTTGCTCTCAGGGTTCCAATTCATAAAACTAGTTTCAACGAGTCTACGCCATATTTTCCACTGTCTGCTCATTGTATCCCAATGGTTCTTAAGCTGCATTCTATCGTACATGGCGCCTGTTTGCTCCTGAAACGATATCAATATGTTCCTCCAACCTTCTTTCGAAAAATGTGTCCCTGGTTTATTCCCTAGCATCGTTTGCTCCACACATAAATCAACAAACACTCTGTGATACTCAGGCTCCCACACTGCTTTTGGCCTCATTTCTTTTTTAACTTCTGTTCTCCAAAACTCCTAACAATTAAAAACGATACCTTTATCATTGTGAACTCGTTTTTAACAAAAGCACAGAGAGACAGAGACATTTGCATAAACATTAACCCAACAATTCTAGATATTGAACACAAATCATATAAACAAGGCATTGAACCAGAGAACGCAGACGCAATTACTTGAAACGTGTTTCAGGGAAAAATATGATTTTGCGACCTGAGACTTCGCCTACTTCAAAATCCCAGTAGTAACCGAACACGAAAATGGGGAAAATTGCACGAAACCCTAACTCGATTAATCGGGAGACTGAAAAACTACGATAGTGGTTAGGATTTCGCCGGCGGGAATTGGGAAGCTGAAGAAGGGAAAACGTTACCGGGAATCTGATGGAAACGCGACAGCGATTGAGTGGCCACTCTGTGACGGGTGTGGCTGGAAGAAGCCGATCGCGATTTTTCCTCTCTTTCTCTGCTTTTTGCGTTTGCGCCGCGCTGTACGGATTTTCCAAGGCTTTTCTAAGAGTTATGGGCTGGGCCGAGTTCTTTGGTCATGGGTCATAGCCCAATAAATTACACCGGTTCTTGCCTGACTATTTGTTTCCGTTTGAAGAGATACTCTGATTGGTTAAGAGGACACAGACTGTGAGACTGGTTTGCGTTGGGTCCGGTCTTGATTTTGTTCAAATTTCTGCTCGACTTAGATGTTTTTTTTGCTTTCTTATCGAAACATTTTTATAGCTGATTATGTGAAGGAGTTAGGAGAATTGAATATGGGTTTATCGAAAAGGTGATTATTGTTCCAATCAAATATATTTAGGTGACTATCGGCATCATTGATAAGTATAGATATAGTTTGTGGGGGAGGGTGACCACGATTACCAAAATTAATAGGGGACTCCAGCAATAAGATTTGCTTTAAATGGTGCCGACCAAATAATAAATAACATTTGCTTTAAATGGGCCGTAACGTATAAATCCAGATACAAAAATAATGGAAATTAGTCCAAAATTTAAGAAATAATGGTACAGAAATAGCTAGCTAGCTCCAGCTCCCCCAAATCGTCACTAGGGAACAAACTGCTTTCTACTCGTTTTTTTTTATGATTTCTTTTGCTTATTCTGTTATGGACTTTGTATTTTCTTGTTTTCTATTCGTGGTTTTCTTGTGGACTGATTAGCGTTAACACGTTATAAATCTTGTATACTTTACTTTTTGTGTTATACAGAAAATCTTCGAGAGAGAAAGATAACGAGGCATAACACATGATTTTTACCAAAAAAATATATTAGGAAGACATATATATGGCTTGAAAATGTGACTGAAAAGTTGAGATTCTAACAAACATTTTGTCTCAACGGTTAAAATGTGATTGCACTCTCTAAACCGTTAGTGTGACATCGTGAGAAAGCAGCAGACACATGACTATGATGTTAACATTTATTATCTTAAAATGCATGTAGTCTTTACTCTTTAGCATGGGAGAAAAAACCTCAATCCAAAGTAGAGTTTGGTTATGATTTCGGTGGTTTGGCATGTAGTCTTTAGTTTTGATAGAGAAAAGGGCTAAGAGACATGCATTGATGATTTGATTCTAGTTTATGCTGTTATCGACTCTGTGCTAGCCATTATATTTGTTTAGAGTCAGAATTTATGATCAGTACGAAAATTCCAAAAACAATTTCTATAGATATCATCATTGATATGTGTCCCTATATATTAATTTCCATTAATGAATTCAATTTAAAATGAAATAAAAAATGTTGGTTACTATAGTAGTTCCTAAAATCAAATTTGTAAGGCATGAAAGATGAAAGAAGGGAGTCATGTTTTTAATGCATCCTCTTTGTCCTCATTCACTTTGTTTTCTTTCCCTTTTATAAAAACCTCTCTCCCTATCTCACACACTCACAAAAGTGTCTCCCTTATTTTCAGGCACTTCAAAATAAATATACGAAAATAAAATAACCATTTCTTAAGTCTAAAGACCTTCTCTTTCAACTAGAAGCCTTTAAGCCATGTCTTCTTCTTCCTTGATACTTCTCTTCTCTACTCTCTCTCTCTTTCTCAATGTCTCACTCGCAGACAATCACACGGCGGTTGTTATAACAACCTCAGATACTCCACCGCCACTTCCTCCGCCTTCTCCACCGCCACGGCATAACTTCACTTCCTCTCTCATGCCCGGAATCGCAGTCGTTATCGCCGTCCTCACTGCGTTTTTCTCTCTCACTTTCTTACTTCTCCTCTACGTCAAACACTGTAAACGACGAAACGGCAGCGTTTACGTAAACCACCCGCAGCGTTTCGCAATCACTAGATACGGAGGAGGATATTACAACGGTGGAGGAGTAGTAGGAGGAAGGAAAAACTCCGGTATAGACCGGTCCGTGATTGAATCTTTACCGGTTTTCCGGTTTGGTGCATTAAGCGGTCACAAGGATGGTTTAGAGTGCGCCGTGTGTCTCGCTCGGTTCGAACCGACGGAAGTTCTGAGGTTATTGCCGAAATGTAAACACGCCTTCCACGTGGAATGTGTTGACACGTGGCTTGACGCTCACTCCACTTGCCCGCTTTGCCGTTACCGGGTCGACCCGGAAGATATACTCTTGATCGGTGATTGTAACTCCTGGTTCGAGCTCCAGTTCTCTAAAGATGAATCAAACAGTGTTAATAATAATCCTCCCGGTTTAACCCGGTTTATTCCGGTTAGTCGAATTTCCGGTCGTCATTCCTCGGCTGGTGAACGAGCGAGTCGACTCAACGAGATTAGAACATCTTCGTCGTATAAATCGAATCCGATGTCGTTTCGGAGATCACTCGATAGCTCTCTGAAAGTTAACGACGCCGGCGAGGAGAAATCGGAATCTGTCGCCGTTAATTGCTTGGATCGTCTACAGAGAAAAGACGGATTGTTGTTGATTCCGAATCGGGAGAGCTTTGAGGGGAGATTTGAGCACCGGATAATTATCTCCGGCGGGAATCGAGACGATCAGAGGTGGAGCGAAGTAAGGCCGTCGGATCTTTTGTATTTACGATCAGAGATGATACTCAGCGATTGCCGGAAATTAGCTGCGGCGGAGGGTGGCAGAGATGTAATTAACGGGAGAAGTGTGTCGGAGTTAACGGGAATTGAGAGACGGAGGAGATGGGGAGGAGAGCCGAGACAACGACAAGCCACGGCGGTGATTTCGAGGTGGCTCGCTTGGTCCCACCGTGCCTCCGCTTCCAGCATTGTTTAAAATTTATATTATGATCCTTTTAGTTTTGTTTTATAACAGTTTTGGCCGGTTTAGTTTTGTTCTATAACATTTAGCCCAAACTAATTTATTAGAGGAATGCAACAATGGCAGGTAGGGATAAATTAGTGTTGTTCTTTTTTTTTTTTGAAATGCGAATTTTTTGGAGTATGCACGAGTGCAAGGAAGCACAAATGATTTCTTTTTGTATTTTAATTTTTGAGGAAATATTAAGGAAAGTGAAAGGTTGAGTTTTTTAAAATTAATGTCTTTCTTGGTGTAATAAAGGGCGAGTATTGGGGATCTGATAACTAAGTTTAAATAGAAAAAGAAATGACTCGTGTTTGTCTTTCTATACATTGAACTCATAACACTTGAAACATTATGTGCTTGCAAGACCTTTATCAATGAGTTCTTATACTAGAATAATCAATGATTTTGAATATAGTAATGGAGTAAACTTTAGACTTTGTAGCATTGTTAGTTTTTGGGTCCTCAAAAGAAGGTTCCAATTCAAATTTTGATATAAGACAATGCTCTGACACAACTCATGATCCATCCACATACCTCTATGATTGTTTGTATATACATCAATTTAATCACACGAAACATTATATACAAATTTGATTATCTCGAAATGTTCCATACTTCCAAAGACTTTCCATGTAACACTAGTCGTATCTTTATGTAAGAACCAAGAAATATTCAATTCAAAATATAACTCGTGATTTCTGTAGACAGTAGTACATCTCTTTTTATGAAACTTTGGGAAGAGGCGATTTAAAATTACTTTTTACATTTTTATTTTACCCTTTTCTATATATGGAGTATTGTGTTTTTGTTATTATGAATTGAACGCAAAGAAGTCATAACGTGCAAGTAGCCAGAGAGAACTCATTCCAAATATAAGTATGAAGCAGATCATTTACTTTCAAAGTCATTGTTGATTGATACAACCAATTTGGAATACAATTAATAAGATGATGATATAGTATTTCATTGACTACTTTAATGTTTTGAATTAATGATATTTCTTGCCATCACTTTACAACTCATCATTTCCAATTTCCAACATTCTCAAAAATAAAAATTATTGTTTTTCTTATTCATTTTGTGGTTTTTCGACAGCTGATCTTGTTCCTTGTTTGTAACAACCACTTCCACTTGTGTTGCCCACTCCCTTTATTAACTAGGTATCGAGAAAAATAAGGAAAAGACGATTGTAGAAGCAAGCACACGTAGTACAAGCAAAAAAAAAGTAGAACAAGTTTGCTTTATTCATTTAGAGAAATCGGTGTAGTTTGTATGATTGATGATTCAAAATCATACAAAAGTAACAATTTCTTCGATAAAATACTAGTTTTGTTTTATTGCTCATAAGAGAGTATATAAAAATTCAGGTAAAAATTTAAACGCGATTCAAAAAATTTAACTATAACGAAAATAAATTAACTCATAAGAGAAAAAAATCCAATTTAATTGTTTAAAATTTTGCATGATTATCATGATACATAGTCTAGTCTCTAGTGTTTGTGGTATTATCATAATAAGTCACCATCAAAATTCAAATTCATGTTGTTTGACAAACTCTACATGAGTTCCACAAAAGAGGAAAATCATCATTTAGAGGCAAAAGCATATGTCACATTGAGATACTTACTTAATGTTATCTAAAACAGTGTTTTTTTGTTGTCATTTACATTTTATATTGTTTTGTTTGGACTTACTATCAGAAGAAAATGAAATGGTTGAATAAGTTGCGTTTTGTTAATTTACATGTCGAGAGAAAAATGGTTAACAGAGATAAATAATTAAAATCTCACCAGCATGGACACATAAAGGAGAACATTCCATGTGGCCTTTGCCTGTGTTATCTCATGTATAGTCCATCTTATTACTAACCATAGATAATGACATTTTCATAGAATAACAACGAATGTATTTTGTCTACTAGTCATTGCCATGATTTCATCTGCATAACCTTACTATTCTCCTCCGAATTATTGCGTGTACATACATTAAAAGTTTGGTCGTGTAAAACGAAATGCAAAAGCACCCAATTCCAAGTGTTTAAATTTGTTTAAAGGCCTTTCATTACAAGTTTGATTGAGAACTTGATACATTTCACATTTGACATTTACCGTCAAAGTAAAATCTATACTGCTTTGATTGTTGTTAGTCACATAAGCAAGAGGAATTATAGGTACCAAAAGCATTACCATGATTTTTTTTCTCTTACCACTAATTTTTACCATTGATTGTTGTTTTTTTTTTAAATAACATTTTCTTTGTACCATTGTCCTTTTCTTTCTTTCTTTCTTTTTTTCTTCAACCATTATCCTTGTCTAGGAGAACTGAAAGAATGGAGTTGCATAAGAATATGGGCATAGCAACTCTTGGGAAAGAAAGAAAATAAATGATTTCTAAACAGACTGTATATGAAATCCAAAATTACTGACAAAATCAGAGCTCAAGAAAAAGTGGCCCACGATAGAATCTTTGAAGTTAGCAGAGTTTAGAGCTGCAGAGTCACTAGATATGCAAGATATATTATCTGACAAGTAAAGTAAGAAAAAAAAATTTGTTTTATAGTTTCTTAATTTCTTTAACTATGTTTCCTCAAATAATCCTTAGGTACTAATTAAACTACAGATGTTTTCAGACAAAAATTAGACATGATAAAGAAAAGTTAATATCTCCAAAATTAGAAATTTAAATTTAATCAAAATGGTAACAATCTTTGCATGAAAAAAATCATGGAAAGTGTCGAGTGAATCCATTGGTTCATAGAATGAGAGTCCTTGGGATAAAAAGAGTTGATACGTGTGTGTACATGGTCCTCATCATTATCGTCCTCCCTTTTTCAATCTCTATTACTTTTCGCAATTCTTGTTCCTTAGCTTCTTCATGAAAAGCCCACTCGAGTACTTGAAAGAGTTTCTAGACACTCAAAAACTCAACTGTCACAGTCTCCAAGCTTAATCAAGCCTTTTTTGGTTTCTTTTCAGCTTTTTTGTCTGACTTGTAAGTCTATTATATTAACCAATTTACTCCTATATCTCTCTCCGACCCCATTTTGGCTTTTTCCTCTCTCTATCTCCTGAAAATTTTACTCTTGCTTTTTTTTTCTTTTCCCTGTCGAGAGAGTTAATATTATTGTCACATTACAAGTTTTGGTACCATGACTACGTGGAGTCTTTCTCCATCACACTCATGCTTCGAAGAAACCATGTTTTAGCAAGGAGGTTTAAAAACACTACATAGAGTGTGTTCTTTACACATTTTGGGTCAAACAATCCTGAAAATTTACGACATATATTTGGAATGGCCTACTTGGTAATGTGTGGATTAGATTCATGAAAGTGAGATATGCTGCAGTGAATCCGGATCTACGGCTTGATATGATAATGGCTGCCGTTACCAGATAAAGAAAATGAAGCGAGTGATTTGACAAGACAAAGACTATAGACAAAGACAAGACTATGTCTTCTTCATAAGTAAAAATAACTCTCTTGTCTCCTTTCTCTCTTTTAGATATTTCTTCTGCAAACTGTTATCACTTCCTATTCTGATTCTCTGCTCTGCCACTACACAGCTATTTGATCTGAACAACTCAGGAACCTTGAGATAGCTTAATATTGAATTGAATTCTCAGATAAACATTGAGAAAATGGATTTTAAGAAGAAGATAGAAGGAACTTTCTCTCTTTCGATTAAATGAATCAATCCGTGTTGTTGTAAAATGTTGACATCACAAAACTAAAATGTAAAGAATCGAAGAAACAAACCTAATTCAACAAACAACCTACAGAGGAAAGGCAAGAGAATCCGAGAAGAAAGAACAAAAATGAAAAACAAAAAGGTTACTTATTCATAGGAGGAAGTTCTCTAAATTCTTGCCTTTGGTAATCAATCTTTGTGTGGCTTTGCTTCTCTGTTTCTGCCAAAAAAAAGAGATGTTTTTGGCCCAGCTTTTCATTAAGACAAGAGTCAGTTTGGCCCAGCAAAAGAGACTACTTGCCTGTATATCCATAGGGGAGAAAATATAAAACATATATATAGGGGGGAATGATGAAGAAGAAGTAAAAGCTTTGTGTGTGTTTAGTGTTCTAATTTTTGTTTCGTTTCTTGGCTTCGCTGTACAGGATAACTCCACAGACGGTGAGGGAGTAACCCAGCATTCCGGTCACTGACACCGGATTCTTGAAGATTAGAATAGAGACCACCACTGCTACTGCTCCTTTGGCGTTTCCTAGCACCTATCACAGAGCGATCCAAAACGACGTTTTATGAGTTTATGTGAATCATATCTCAAAAGTTCGTTTTGAAACGCAGGGAACATCAAGCATTATCATACACATAAAAAAAGCAAACCCAACTCAACATCCAATACAAATGACAGGATCTCACTAACAGGAGGACCAAGCAGATAATCGTTTCTCACTAGTTCTACACTTCCTTGGACTAACTTTCTTTCAACTCCAACCAAAACCCGTATCATTTTTTCTACCATAAACAATGATGCCACTAAGAATGTAAAAGGAATGTGAACTGTAATCACCTGTAAAGTCAGGGCGCTAGTGTGGTTTGTGACTAAGAAATTTGTCAAGTTGACTAAATAGGCGAGCGCTGAATTGAATAGAAGATACCAAACGATTCTGAAATCATCTCTTGCAAGTGCAATTGTAATGCCGACAACATTTTTCTCCATGATAAGAGTAGCAGGCAGAAGGAGCACGACAGCTATTGGAGCCATGTAAAGGAGGAGATTCATGGAGTTCAGCTTTTCCCTTCAATACAATATTTAGAATCTTTTAAGCAACACTCATATAAATACTTGAACTATTGATATATAGACCTCTAACAAGGCGACTACAACAATACCAGCCATTTCTTACCCTTCAGAAGAAAGCAAAATTCCTTGAAGCACTGATTTAAGTGCTCTCGCAGCTGTTGCTGCAATGCACATAAGGAATCCAAACAGGTGAAAGCTTGGCTCACCCTGACAACACCCATAAATTAAAGAATATCAAGCATAGAATCAAACACATCACACACACAAACAGAACAAAATCTCCATTACTCGAACTTTTTTAGCATAAAGTTCACATGGTTAAGAGAAGATGAGAGAAACACAAAATCTAGCGAATACAAGCACAAAACAATACCAAATTTTCTCATGTGAAGCATAATTCAACAATGTCTGAGCTTGTCACAAAGATAAAAGCTAGCATCATTGGCCAAACATGAAACTGAATCAACGATATCACGTTCATTGCTCCAGAACCATACCTATGTTCCCAACATATCTAGTTCATTGCTCCTACATCACATCTACATCAACCTCTCTAACAACTCATCCAAAAGCATACATAAGGGATTCAAATTTAAGAGGTCAAAAGAAGTGAAAATACCCCACTAGCAATAACAACTCCGGTGACGACAGGGACGAGAGTGAAGTAAGTCAACCAAGCCTCTTTCTTACGCGTCATCAGGTAAGCAAACACGGCGGTGAAAAACGGCGTCGTAGCACCAATGGCTTGGTTAAACGAAACAGGAAGAAAGCGGAGAGAGATGTTACCAAAGACCACCGACACACAAAAAACGAGACTTAGAGCTGCGATCTTAAAGAACTGAACTCTGGATCGAATCGTCTGCATCGGAACCATCTTCAACCAAGCAATGGCGACGTAGCTGAGTAACGAACAAGCCGTCATGTGACACATGGTGAGAAAGATCGGGTACTTGAATCCGTAATTGCTAAGCAAGTACTTGTTCAGCAACAATACACCAATGTTCGATGAGTACCAAGACGCGACTAGCCCGATTGTGAAAAACCGGCCATTCGTCGCCATCTTCATCGCTTTTCTTCTTCCTAATCCTGGGTCGACTCGATCTGATGAGATGAGATTCAAACTAAAACCCTAACGAATTTCACGAAATTGGGATTGGTGGGAATCGAATCTGGACAGGAGATGGAGATCTCTCGGTCCTCCGATACAGAATTTTGACGCGTCGTGATGATGTTATTCCATCAATGGGTAAGATTTGGATTAGGTTACAACACGCGAAAATGCTGGAGACGAAGAAACCGGGAAAGAGAAGAAAGTTGGGATTTTTGGAGAAGAAGAAGAAGAAGCTCTGCAAAAAGGAGAGATCTTTGGGCTAAAGCTGCAACAACACTTCTCTTTCCTTTTTTAACTAATTTATTTTTTCTTTCAGTTTCATGATATTATAATTGGTGCGTTATGTAATGTTTCTTTGGGCTAAAGTTTTTTTTGTTTGGTTACTTGAAAAATCAAAGTGTGAAGATGTGTAACAATGAAGGAAAGGAGCCATTGACTTTGTTATTGGTTATTACCGAATCTGAGTTCTAAATTTAATGATTTACGTTCATATACTAATCCTTGAAAATTCCTAGCTAACGAAACATTTCAGTTCTGAGCATATTTAATTGACTAAGTAAATCGACCACGAATCTAATTGTAATTAACAAAGCGTTTGGTTAGTTAGGCAATCGATTTTACATTAATTTTTCTAAAAATACGAACTATTCAGAGAAAAGCTTATCTAAGTAGCAGAAGTTTGGCAGAATTATGATGAAGTTGAATAAATTTAGCAAACGTTTTTGACAAAGTGGGTGTTAAGTCTAGTGGTAGAAGACCAATAAAAGCTTTATTAGTGGTGTAGCAAAGGGAAATTATGTAATATACAATAGTTTAGAATCGATGCTCGATTCTTAAGTCAAAACAATGGTAGGATCATCTGCATTTGGGCTTGATGTTATTAGCCGTTACAACTTGTGAAGATGAATTACAACTCGTATAAATAACAATGAAATTTGCATATGAATCATTTAGATTCAAATTTGATTTTATAACCACTCAATTTCACATTACATTAGCCACTTATAAAACAAAGGATTTTTCTTAGGAATCTCGCCATATCCATAAATACCATCTTCCTTTGCTTCCCAAGTACAATTTCTACATCTAGAAGAATCTCTAACCGCTTTATAAATATCGAACACACCTTTTTTTACTTGTTCTTGGCTAAATCCACAGAAGTAGAGTGTCGAATTCATAAAATTCACGTAAAACATCCAACCATATAATCCACCTTTTTGTAGAATATGGAAGCCATGATCATCATCTCTTGATTTACAATGAACTCCTAAAAGATAATCATTGTCATTATAAATCACAACCCTAGTAAGAGGACCTTTCATTGGAAATACTTTTCCATCATGTTGTAGAGTTTCACAGCCTATCAAAGATATTAATACTATAAAGATGATTATAAACATTGAGTAGAAAATTGTTAGGAAATTTATGTTAGACGAATTCATCATGAAGATTTTCTTAATCATGATATTGCATTTTCTAGAACTTATAATTTATTTATATATAATGAGCTAACTTTACAAAAAAAATTATAATTTACATTAATTTATGTTGAATAACCTAAAATAGTCATGAAATCACTAGAAGTTTTTGTGAAGTAAATAAGAAAGTAAAAGTTGCTTTTTGTTCCCAAAAAAAAAAAAGACTAAAAGTTGCTTAAATAACCCAAAATATAATAGAAATACATCAATTAGGTTAGGTATTCATATCCAAAAAATTAAATTGACAGTAATGATCCAAAAAATAGTAGATTTATTAGAGGTGGGTCTGTCTAGGTGTCCAGGTGAACAAGTGAGAGGAGAGAGTTAATAGTTTTGTCTGAGAATCTGACGATCACTTAACTCCAAAACCCAGTGGCAATCATGTAATTTTACTGTAAAGTTTCAACCAGAAATCTCTTTTTTTCTCTCTCTCTCTGCGCTGCAAAGCATTGATCATCATCATTCATCATCTTCACAAGTCTCGTTTTCATAATTTATATGAGGATTCGTCATCCGGGTCTATACGAATATGGAATCCGTACAGCCACATCTCGAGACCTTTGTCTCTGTTAAAGTAATCAATAGCTCAAGTGGCTGTGATGGCGATGGAGAGCCTCGTCGGAGCTCCGGTGCGGTGGAGAAGGAGGAAGAAATAGTGAAAGATGAGGAGAGGAGATCCAATGCGTCGGTGTGTTCGGTGGAAATAGATCTGGAGCTTGGATTGCCTGAGAAAGTTGTACATTTGTCGCAATCTGAGAGAGATTGCAGGATTTGTCACATGAGCTTAGATGCAGCGAATCTTGAATCTGGTGTTCCCATTGAGCTTGGCTGTTCTTGTAAAGCTGATCTCGCTGCTGCTCATAAACACTGTGCTGAGACTTGGTTCAAGATCAAAGGAAACAAGTAAGTTCAAAATCTCCATATTTCTTGAGAATGGTTGTTTGGTGGTTACTTCCATTAGGAGTACGTAAAAATCTAAGCTTTAAGATAGTTTAGGAAAGGCTAAATGACTAACATTTCCATTGATGTAGGAAAGTTTTTTACTTTCTTTAGGTTATTGTCACTTTTGGTTATTGAACAGCTTTCTTTTGACTGTCTTTTTGAGAAGTTTCAGTTTTGAGGCCATTTGTTGTCAGATGAGAGACGCAAAGCTTAGCTTTTTCTTTCTTTGTGATGAGATTCATGGTTTGGTTTTGCTTTGCAGAATCTGTGAAGTTTGTGGGTCGATTGCGGGTAATGTTGTTGGAAGTGTTGAGGTGGAGTCTGAGGAAAGCCGGAATGAAGCAAATGGTGTAGAGAATCTAACTCTGAGAACATCTGGTCCACGATTGGTGGAAGGTAGAAGCTTCTGGCAAGGTCACCGGTTCTTGAATTTCCTTTTAGCTTGTATGGTCTTTGCATTTGTTATCTCATGGCTCTTCCACTTCAATGTTCCTTCTACATAGCAACACAAGTAATGTTCAACTCTCCATAAGAAGAAGAGATTCATTAGAGATCTCTCGGAAAGGTACTTCACTCTTGTACCAATGCCTTTTTTCACTATTAAGTTTGATGTAAGTTTAGAGAGGAAGAACAAGACCTAGAAGAGCTCATTATGCTATTTGCGGGTTTAATTTCTATCTAGAATATGTAAATCTGTTTCTTGATTGCGGATGATGTATATAGCTCTAGTCACTCTTAAGCTTAATGCAAATGCAGTCTTGTGAAAGTCTCTTCTCTTATCTCATTGTATTATGAATGATCTGATCACTTGCATTGCATTTTGCATCCCAAGAGTTCAGTGATTTACAGAGGAACTCAAAAACCAAAAATAGAAAAAATCCTCTGTTTCCATGTTGCAATAGATTAAAAAGGCTATGTACAAAAACCGAAACTCAGGCCATGCTTTTATGTCTCTTCAGTGACCTCTGATTCATCTTCTTCTTCCACAATTGCTAAGACCTTTGAGGAACTAATCCTCAAAGAAGCGCTTCGGATTTTCATAGGCAGCTTCTCATTATTAGCAGCTAAACCACATTCGATTTCTTCTTCTTCATCATCGTCCTTCTTCAGGTCAGAAGGCGGTAAAAAACAATCCATAGACAGACCCTTAATGTTAAAATCCATTTCCTCAATCTCCCAAGTCTCTTCCATCCGAGTCCTCGAATGATTATCCGAGTTCTCACCAAACCGAAACAGAGACACCGAGCTTTTACCAGCGTGTGCTACCAAGATACCATCAACGGTCCTGTAATCTTGGATCAAAGACTCCATTGTTGTCTCCCAAAATATACTGTTATCGTCTTGAGCTTTGATTCTTAGAAGGTGAGAGTCTTCAAGTTGAATCAAAAGACCTGTTCTCTGGCTGAAACATCCCCACACAGTGTGCCGTATGATCTCAACATTGCTGCTGCTTCTCGCCTTAAGCGCCGATGGCTCAGCATCAAGTTTGAGTATGAAACAGTCTTCATCATTTATCTTCTTCTCTCCCATGCATACTGATCTTGCAAATAGATTAGCCGTTGATTTTGGATCAAGACCCTGTTTCATTTTGTTTCAACGATTAAGGTCTGAAACCTTTGTAATGATTCCATTCAGACAAGTACTAAACACAAAGATACTTGAAACAAGTCAACGACAAGTAACTTAATTCATCATTATTACAAATTTCCCAAAACAAACAAATGCTATTGGTTTGGTGACAATAAAAGAAGATCTTATTAGGTTGTAAATAACTATACACTTGGTAATGGGAACAAAAGTCTACTTTGTTATAACAAAAATACTATTTGGAGAAAATCAAGTAGCAATATCTTTGTTAACAAATATATCTATTTGGGAACCAACTAATGTATACTAGTTATAAGTATATATTTTTGGTTGTTGTTGTTAGTGGTGGACCATAGATGGTTCCAACTTTCAAGTTCCAACAACCTTGGTAACTTGTAAGCATTTTCTCCACTTTGAAATGAGAAAACAAGAGCGCAAGTACATGGGACACGTCACACTTTATTTAAGACCACATCAAATCTCAAAAGTCATAAGTTTACATTGGAAAAAATCAATGGTTTTATCTTAAATTAAATTATATGATAATATATTAATATGGGTATATGGTTCTCGCGTAATGTACATTAGAAACGTTCTTCACTCTAGTAATTTTTAATTAGTACTAGCATTTATTCGTTATCAAATTTTCCAAATCAAAATCCAAACTATTCAACGAACAATATTGTACGATGACCAATTCTATCGTTTGACAAAGTTGAAGGTAGGTTTAGCTAGAAAATTCTCTTTTGGAAGTAAACGTGGTAAAGAAAAACAAACGAAGCAATGAAGAATAAAAAGCAAGAGGAAGTTTGATGATTGAAAGATCTTTTTGCTGATTGACAAAAAAAGAAAAATCTTTTTGCCAACAATCAAGGAAAAGAAAACGTCAACTACTAAGAATCATAAAAATCAGGAATAGAAGAAGAATGAATTATTGAACTCCAAGTGGAAAAGCTCAATCACACAGTGCCATAATGATCAGTCGTTGCATATGCTTTATGAGACATAAAGGATCTTTGTCTTTTCATGAATCAAGTAGAAACTAGAAATGTAGCATAACCACAAGAAAAATATCCACATTATTTTTCCAAATAATATTATTTACAAACATTTCACAAAAACCCTATAATTCTTTGTATAAAACAACCTATATTGCCTTGAACAAAAAAAAAACCCCTATAATTTCGCAAAAACATAATGAACAAAGTAAACCAAAAAGATGAACGTAAAAAAAGGAGCTATGCCTCTCTACTACATTAACAAAAAGAAAGACCATTCTTCAAATATTCTCGTTTCTCCCAATTTCGTCATAAATTAACTTCTTGATATAATGTTTTAGGGTTTTGTTGTTTACCATCCTTAGATTTTGCAAATAAAAAAAAAAACTAAAATTTGGCTTTCTATTGATTTCCCCTCAAATATTATATGATTGAATGGATTTGACTAATAAACAACGGAAAAGGAAATAAAAAGAAAAATGAATTACCTGGAGGAAACGGCGCAATGGTCTAGGAGGACCACGAGAGGCATGAGAAGGATGCCACGGAGTTTGTCTCCAAGCGACTTTGGCGTCACTACCGGCACTGATTTTGCAGCCTGAAACGACAAGCTCAAGACACCATAACTCTATCCCCTTTTGCCACAGCACAAAGCCTCCTACTTCTCCTCCTCCACTCTTGATACTCCTTGCCTTTACCATTTTGCTGTTCAAGCTTCCTTCTCCTGTGCAAAACTCTGATGCTGTCATCCTCACTTTTCCCATCGCATACATGCTCTCTACCGCGTTTAACGCTCGATCGCCTCCTACCGCTGCTATGTACTGCTTTACTATGTATTGCGCCATCGACATCTCCTGTAATTTTCCAATACAAAAAAATCTTATATATGATGGCGGATTTAGGAATCAAGATATTGCTAATGTTTTTAAGTCAATCACATTTACATGTAAATTTTCATTTAAAACCTAGACAATCTTTTATTTTTTTCATCAAATATTTTTGTACAGTGTAAATAAAACTCAAACATGCTTTTTCCTCCCGTGTAGGTTCTGACAAAGAAAATGTTGTTTCGATAGTAAAAATTGTGGTTTTATGGCAAAAACAAACGAAACTTAGAAATCCATGCCATAATATAAAATATATCAAGCACTCGATCCATATTGTTGATTGGGTTTAAGATGAAATTTTGGTAGATGTAGGGTGATAAAAAAAGAAGGAAGATGTAATTACGAGAGGTTGGTCTTTGATGTCTTTGTGGATGGGATTCTCATAATCGTTATGGTGGTCAGGCTGAACGGGGAGAGGGATCAAAGGAGCCCCAACAACTCCGAGAAGGAGCTGGATCTCTGCATTACGACCACCAAAGAGTCTTGTCATGTTTGTGGCTGTTGCGGTTCCGGTAGCAGTAGCGGTAGGTTTTGACCAGTAAGATTTCATTTGGTTCCATCCAGGTTTTGTCTTGGACGCAGCAAATAACTCCTCAGGCATGGGAACCTCTAGGACGGTCTCTAACCCGTCCTCGAGGTTGTAATTCGGACAAAGTTTCCTCATATTCGCAAAAACAAAAAAAAAAGGGTTTCGAAGGGAGAAATTTAAGCTGAGTGAAGAGAGGGAGGCTATCTGTGGGAAATTTGGATTTGATGAAAACTTAAAAGAGATTGAAATTAGAAAAAAGACATTCGTCGTTGTCACCAACCGACCGGAACGTGGGGAGGCCTTTTGTTTTGTCGTGTCTGCACGCTCTCTCACTCTGCTTACGTCTGTTTATTTATACACAAGACATGGGATCAAGATATGCCAAGTACAATATCTATTTTTTGGACAATCTTTAATTGCTAACAAAAATTATGACCACATCAACCTCTAACCGAATTGAATATGATACCCACCCTTAAAGATTTATATTGTATAATTTAATATTTTTTGGACAAAATAATCGTGCAACAAATTTACTACAAGCAGAGTATTGACCCGTTTGAAATCATACCAGAAACTTCATAGACTTATACGATCATTCTTTTTTTTTATATATATATAATAGTAAATATCATTTCAGTTAAATTGGACATGATCTCTAAAGATCGGAACATTGGATGTTGAATCCAATACCGAATGACTATGAATCGAACAAATTAATACATTGGCTATGGCAATTTCGTGATATCCTCGCTACCTAAAGTCGTAATGAAATAAAACATTCCTAATTTTACAACTTTTATAAATATATTAATAAGTTTGATTTTCTTAAAATAGTATTAACAAAAGTAATACACGAAAAAAAAAAGAACAAAAAAAAAAAA
>Ga0041059_1000969_pt1 | contig 22702 bp, 16 predicted proteins | sample AraColnosormetaG_FD_56232 | JGI IMG/M metagenome (GOLD analysis project Ga0041059, IMG submission 56232) | Arabidopsis roots microbial communities from North Carolina, USA - Col MF nosort | ecosystem: Host-associated > Plants > Roots > Unclassified | place: USA: North Carolina | collected... | reverse complement strand
CTTCTAAGGTGTAACTAAGGGGGGGGGGGTAAGGTTCTATTTATAGGCTCAAGGTTCGGATATGAGGAGTGGGACAAAACTTGGTCACCAAGTTGGCTTTGGGACAAAACTTGCTCACCAAGTTGGCTAAAGTTGGCGTGCATTGCTCAGGACAAAACTTGGTCACCAAGTCGGCTTTGCCCGAATGGATTCGGCTCCACGTTTTAAGACTTGGGCTCTACTCTAGCTTCCGCGGATTATAAATACTCGGCCCTTCCTTTCATTTCACGCACCATTCTCTCTTCTTCTTCTCTTGCCCTTCTTTCTTGCCTGGGGTCAATGCGCGGGGTACTAAAGCCACCGGTTATTCCATAATTAGGGTTTGAGTTTAAGAATGGTTCGATAACAACCTAGCTTTCATTAGATCTACTAACCAATAGTTTCTTGAGAATACTCTGTTCCTACCTCTTTTCCTAATTTTTTACAACACAATCAACCTGCTGTTATCTTACTTTGTTTTATTACTATTTCAATCATCACCTTCTAGCTTAATCTCGACATTCAACTTATTGTTTGAACAAAAGAACTTTGTGAATTCGATCCTTAAATACTGCAATTGATCTCTTATATGAGAGAGTAGTTCTAGGGTAATTTGAACCTTATTAGTGATTTGAGAGTAGAAGAGATGGCTAGGAAGATTTAATTCAAGTTTGCTAAATTATCGGGATTAGTACATTACCATTCTAGTTATGGGATAGATATGAGGTTGTGGGTGTAAATTCTTAAATCAATTCACATTTCAAGTTCATAGTATAATAATCATACTTGTTTAATTTAGTATGTCTATATCATACATGATCTCTTTGATGTTAAGAGGAGCATCCAGCTTGGTTTTGACAACACAACATCAAATTTGGAAAAATATTTAGATTTGATGTCTTTAACGTACATGGAGGTTATGAGCGTCTTTATGTGTTTAGCATTTTAATCACCACAATAGTAACAAAATCATCGTTTAGTATTGGATGTAAGTGGTTAAATCTTTGTAAAAAAAATTGTCTTATTCTAAAAATTGTCAAAACCTTGCTTTATACTTGAAATTGACTACGTGGTTTTGTGAATTTAGAAGGTAATAAAAAGTTTATATTTTTGTAATAAACTTATTTTATTTAGTTGAATCACATCTTTAAATTTTAGGGTAATATCAATAGATATACATGAACGACTCATTAATTAGGTTGACCACTTGATCACTGTGCACATGTCACTATCATCCTCTTTTTTGTTTATCCTCTTTTTATCATCCTCTTTTTGACTCTTTTACCCCTTTTCTCTCTTTTCTTTTTTTCTTTCTTTTGTTTCTCTTTTATTTAATTTCTGACGATACAAAACTATAAGAATAATAATGGAAACATAAAATCAAATCGAAACAAAGATATTAAAATCAGTATTGGTGAGTTGACAAAAAAAGAGGTGGCGTGAATGAAAACGTGGATTGAGATGGCACGTTCATACAAATATTATCTAGATATTAAATATGTTAGCATGTTATTATTTTATATAACATGTTGTTTTAACTGCTATTATATTAATTATGTAAGAAATAAACTAATTCTTTAAATTGAACTGATATTTACATAAATAAAAATATATTAATTTTCAATTCTAGGTCGATAAAAGATTTGTTTAAAAGTAAACTTATCGCGATATCATATTTTTTAGCATATAAAACAAATAGATAAATGCTTAAATCATATGATGTTTTACTATATCATCTGATGAATAGTGTTTCGGTCGCATGTGAGCAGTGTTATCGAGCGGTTTATGAACTGTGTCGCCACATATTACGTCAGAAAAAATTGGGCTTCTTTCATGATTGGGGCATTTTCCAAGTTTTTAGTGCATTTAGGGCACATTGAAGAGAATAGACACTTTTTTGGAGTTTTTTCACTATTTTAAAAAAATCAATACCAGTTTACCCCTTATTCTCTTCACCTTAAATCAAGTAGCATGGTTAAGAAATGGTTTTGACGGAATCATCTCGTCCATCGAATTGAAAGGTAAAGTTAATCTCTTTTAATCTTGACCGTCAAATTTAAATAAATAAAACATATTTTCTCTATCTATCACTTTCTTATCTTTCTTGTCAATTTCTTCTCTCTCTTCCTTTTGTTATTTAATTTTTATTTAATTTAAGACATTCTCTATTTGATTAAAAATCATTTTTTATAAAATATATAATAATAACATTTTTTCCTTCATGAAATCCATATTACTATATTTATTCATACTATTATTTATTGTATCATCAAAACATAAACAGATTCAGAAAACAAAAAATCCATATGATTTAATCCATTTGGACAACAATGAAATATATAATCTTTAATGAGAACCATATAACCATAAACTCTAAAATCATTATAAACAATCATAGTTCCTTAACACTAAATTCTAAACCCTAAACATTAGATATTAAACTCTATACATTAAACCCTAACTTCTATATCTAAACCCTAAACCCTAAACTTTAACCCATAAACACTAAGCCCTTAACCATATACGTATACCCTATACCATATACCATATACCATAAACCCTAAATCCCAAACCTTCTTAATGTTGCCCATAAATATTAAGCTTAAACCTCTTATCCCTAAACCCTAAACCCTAAACCCTAAACTTTAAACCCTAAACGCTAAACCCTAAACTCTAAACCTTAAACACCTAAACCATAAACCCTAAACTTTAAACCATAGACACTAAGCCCTTAACCATAGAAATATATCATATACCATTTACCATATAAACCCTAAATTTTAAACCTTCTTATTATTGCTTATAAATATTAAGCATAAATCCCCTAAACATAAACCAATTGAGAACATAAAAAATTCATATGATTTAATTCATATGATCAAAATGGAAATATATAATCTAACAAGAAGCATATAACCCTAAACCCAAAAATAATTGTATATGACCATGGTCAATTAACCCTAAACCTTATACCATCTACAATAAACTCTATAATCATTGTAAACAATCATAGTTCCTTAACACTAAATCTAAAACCCTAAACACTAGATACTAAACTCTAAACATTAAACCCTAACCCCTAAATTTATACCCGAAACCCTAAACCCTAAATCTTAAATCCTAAATCCTAAATCCTAAATCCTAAACCCTAAACCCCTAAACCCTAAACCCTAAACCCTAAACTCTAAACCCTTGATATTAAACCCTAAACCTGTTAAACCATAAAGACTAAACCCTTAACAATATACATATACCATATCACGTATACCCTAAACCCTAAACCCTAAATTCTAAGATCTTCACTTTAAAACTTCTTGTTGTTGTCCATAAATATTAAACATAAATCCCCTAAATATAAACAAATTGAGATAGAAAATCCATATTATCCAATCCATATGGACAACAATGGAATATATAATCTCCAATGAGAAACATGTAACCATAAACCCTAAATCATTGTAGACAACTTTGATTCTTCAACCCAAAACCCTAAATCATCTAAACTAAACGCGAAATCCTAAACAATAAAGCCTAAATCCTAAAATGTAAACACTAGATACTAAATCTTAAACCCTAGACATTAAACCCTAGCCCTTGACTTTAAAGCCTAAACCCTAAAACCTAAGTTTTATATGTACATAATCTATAACCACCACTTTTGATCCATGATAATCTAAAGCACGCTTCTTAACCTGAAAACGTAAAATATTATTGAGATCGATGTGTTCATACACAATCTTACGATATACACTCGTATTTATGTTTTGTTAATATGTAATCGTGGATAAATAAATATAAACATTTTCATAAATAAACTTTTGTTGATATGACCAACAAAACTTGTTTCATCACATTTTATCAACATCTTTTACATAACGTAACACTGGTTTTATGAATAGTATTAACAAAACACAATCATTTTGAATTATCGACCGTCAACACACATCCACCAAACTCTGACCATGTGGTCATTTCAAATTATCGCCTATCACTCTTCTTTGATTTGTTTTGTATTTTTTCCATTTTTTCATTATTTGCTCATGTGTTTTAATGAAAATAGCATCAAACTACCTTTAAGTTACAAATTTATAGTAAGAATATATGTTTGGGTTCTTTAATTCAACTCTCTCTCTCTCTTTGAGGAATTTCCACAAATATTTGGTGGCCAAATCTAAGATTTGTAAAAAGACAAAAATTTGACCAAGACAATGATGGATACACTAAGAGAAGAAGAAACCTAGCAATTAAAAATGAAAATTTTAACCTTATGAGGTTGATTAAAGAATGAGAAACTGAATAAAAATCTTGAAAATTTCCAACTTTTAAGATCTAAGAAGAGAAAGAAAAAAGAAAAATCTAGATCTACTTTTTGGTGTTTTTGATGAGAGAGAAGAGAGATAATGTCTCAAACCATTTCCTTTTTTCATTAAGATATTTTAAGTGTTTTGTGTGTTTAATTTTGTAAAGAGTAGAGAAAAAAATGAATGAAAAGAGAGAAAAAGTAATGGTTGTAAATTATGGTAAGTTTGGATTGCTTAGGTTGGGTTGATGGTGTAGTAGTAAAAAAACTTTAAAAAGTGTTTACTCTTTCTAAAGTGCTTTATTGCGTAATTGAGTTTCAAAAAAGTGTCCAATTACCTAATATTCTCAAAAACATTTATCATGTTAATGACATTTCTGTAATTAACGTAAATGAGAAGGATATATATGGTTGATTTTTCTTTTCTTTTTTATAGTTACTTAATTTTCAAATTATTAATGTTATAAAACTAAAAACTATTCTTTTAAACATATATATTAATATAGCCTTAAATTTTAAGTGACATTGAAGAAAATTACGATGGAATTGAAAATGCTTACAACGATATTAAGTAGCTTAAAAATATGAAATTCTAAAATGTGCAATTCATAAATTTAAGATTCCTAGATGTAGTCCATAATTATATTTTTATCTGTTTGGTTTTTTATAATAAATTAGAAAAAATGGATAAAAAATGTAACCTTAGCTAAAAAGAAAAAGAAAGAAAGACCCAATAACCAACGAAATCCATTTACCCGTCCATAGGTCTTGGGTTCGGCCCATCAGTTTCCCGCCACATTGTTCCCGCCAAAACTCATAGTCGACATAAAGCCCTTGCCCCCACTCTCTCTCTTCGTTTAGAACTTTTTGATAAGAGAGAAAGAGATAGAGAAATTCGTAACGGAGACGAAGCAACGATGTCAGGATGGGACGAAGGAGCAGTTTACTACAGCGACCAGCCGCAGTTCCCGGAGGCCGGAGACGCCGCAACCATCAGTCCCCACGCCGTCTTAACCAAATTTAAGGAATTCATTCGAAACTTCGAGATCGAACAGAATTGTTTCCCCTACAGAGAAGCTCTCCTCGATAACCCTAAGCGACTTGTTGTCCACCTCGAAGATCTCCTCTCCTTTGATTCCGATCTCCCCTCCTTAATCCGATCTGCTCCTGCCGATTATCTCCCTGTGGTATGACTTCAAAAAAAATTAGGGTTCATATAAGCTTTGTATTGAGTGAGTCAATCTTTGAATTGTAGTTTGAGAAAGCAGCTGGTGAAGTGTTGACTGGATTGAAAATGAGGGAGGCTAATGAGGGAGGGGTAATGGAGGAACCTCTGACTAGAGATGTGCAGATTTTGCTCACTTCAAGAGAGGATCCAGTATCAATGAGATTACTTGGGGTATGTCTGTTTTTTTGTTTTTAGTATCAATGAGATTACTTGGGGTATGTCTATAATGTACTCTTTACTCTTGATAGGCACAGTACATCTCAAAGTTGGTGAAAATCTCTGGGATTAGTATTGCAGCTTCGAGAGTGAAAGCAAAGGCGACTTATGTGTTTTTGGTATGTAAGAATTGTAAAAAGACAAGGGAAGTTCCATGTCGTCCGGGTCTTGGTGGGGCAATTGTTCCTCGATCATGTGATAATATTCCACAGGTGAGTTCTTTTGATTCGTTTGTGATTTGAGTTTGTAGTTATCCTTGGTGTTGATTAGACCAAATTGGAATTTGTTTAGCCTGGAGAGGAGCCTTGCCCTCTTGATCCTTGGATGGTGGTTCCTGATAGGAGCCAGTATGTTGATCAACAGACCTTAAAGCTACAGGAGAATCCGGAGGTATAGATTTACATTGTAATGTTTTCGCTTTTTTTGCACTTGTATATATTAAATGCTTCTGAGTTTTGAAGGATGTTCCTACTGGAGAGCTTCCAAGAAATATGCTTCTCTCAGTTGATCGGCATCTTGTACAAACAATTGTACCTGGAACCAGACTGACAGTAATGGGTATCTACAGCATTTTCCAAGCTTCGTCATCATCTAACTCGTAAGCTTTGTAGTTTTATGTCAAATGAGAGTGTAGATTGTTTTCTGGGAGAGTTACACCACAACAATGATGGACATCTTTTCCTACTTTCTGATGTAGGCATAAAGGAGCAGTTGCAATTCGCCAGCCTTATATCCGAGTTGTTGGACTGGAAGACACAAATGAGGCCAGTTCCCGTGGCCCTGCCAACTTCACTCCTGACGAAGTTAGTATCGCATCATTTGGTTCTTTTTGTTTTCTCATTTGATAGCCTATGTCATCCATGGTTTCACAATGAACTATTGAAGTTAACATGGCTGAATTATTGTTACTGGAAACCAAATGCCTTAGGTAGCTGTTGGCTCTATGAAATTCTTTGTGTAACTCCCAAATGAATGTGATGGTGTTTTCTGGAAATATTCTCTGTGCTACTAGTTTACTATGAAACATTTAGGCCTGCTTGGAAGCCTAGTTGTACAATTCCATTTATCAGTTTTGTCTTCCATAATATTACTTTTAGGAGGAAGAATTCAAAAAGTTTGCTGATAGTCAAGATGTATACAAGAACATTTGCACCAAGATCGCTCCTTCTATATTTGGCCATGAGGATGTGAAGAGAGCAGCTGCGTGTCTTCTCTTTGGAGGATCCAGGAAGGTAGGAAACTGTGATAGCAGTTTTTATTTTCTGTGCACTTTGTATACGTTTTTGATATATTTATATACATTTCTATCTTTGATTCAGAGCCTGCCCGATGGAGTGAAACTAAGAGGTGATATTAATGTTTTGCTTTTGGGAGACCCATCAACTGCAAAATCACAGGTTTGTAATGTGGTCTCAGTATCAATGGTTTATAATAAGTGTGTTATTCTTTTTATATTTTCTTACGTCTCTCTTATTTGCTTGATATTCGTCTTACATCCTTCTGTTCAAGTGTTAGATTACAATCCTTACAAAATGTCTGTGTTATTTCCAACACCTGTAGCTTACATGTTTAAAGCTTAATTGCTTATTTTTTTTCTCTCTAGTTTCTTAAGTTTGTGGAGAAGACGGCTCCAATTGCTGTTTATACATCTGGAAAGGGTTCATCGGCTGCTGGGCTCACAGCTTCGGTGATTCGAGATAGCAGCACTGTATGTCCTATCTTCAAGTGTTTTTCTATGATTTGTTTAAAAGTAGTTGCTATGACAGATTCTCAGTTATTTATACATATGTTCATTGCAGCGAGAGTTCTATCTTGAAGGTGGTGCTATGGTTTTGGCTGATGGAGGTGTTGTGTGTATTGATGAATTTGACAAGATGAGACCGGAAGATAGGTAATTCAAATCTGAATCATAGTGTTGACGAATCTAATTTTTCTCTATGAGTAGAATTGATGGAATGTTTTTTTTTTCTTTATAGGGTTGCTATTCATGAGGCAATGGAGCAGCAGACAATCTCCATTGCAAAAGCTGGGATAACAACTGTCCTTAATTCTAGAACCTCGGTGCTTGCTGCTGCTAACCCGCCATCTGGTCGATATGATGACCTTAAGGTTTGAAATCTGGTACTCTCCTTTGGCAATATCATGGTTTTCCCGATTCTTGTTTGCAATATTCTTAAGAGATGGGTGTGTTTTTTTTTCTTTGGATTTGCAGACTGCTCAGGACAATATCGATCTGCAGACAACAATTCTTTCTAGATTTGATCTTATCTTCATTGTCAAGGACATCAGGAAGTATTCCCAAGACAAGGTAAGCAAGGAAAGGAACAATTCTTTCAGAAATTTTATGTAGTTAAAAGGGAAAACAGAGATTAATGATGGAGGTCACTGTTATTGGAAAGTTTGCTTCGTTGCTTGCTTATTATGTAGACATGATTAATGTTTATAATCTTTTCACAGGAAATAGCCAGCCATATTATAAGGGTTCATGCATCTGCAAACAAATTTTCGGATGAAAACACAGATTCTAAAGAAGATAATTGGCTCAAAAGGTGTGTTTTCATTCGTCGAGAAAACAATGTGTTCTCGCAGTTTTCTGTACAAAATCATGACTCTAAAATATAATGCTCTTTTTATGTTAGGTATATACAATACTGTCGAGCAAGGTGTCATCCCCGTCTCTCAAAAGACGCTGCTGAGAACCTGCAGCGGAAATATGTCACAATCAGAATGGTAATTGTCATTTACATTAGATTTGACAATAAGATGGTTAAAAAACAAAGTTGGTGTCAGTATAAAATTTTCGGCTAAACAGGATATGAAGAGACGTGCACATGAAACAGGAGAGGCTGCTCCGATACCTATCACAGTGAGACAACTCGAAGCTATTGTCAGACTGAGTGAGTCACTTGCAAAAATGAGACTGTAAGTAATCTTATTAACATAGAGATTCCTGATTCCTGAAACCTGATGGGATGTGCCGTCCATTGACATTGTTAAATATGTCAGGTCACACGAGGCCACACCAGATGATGTAGACAAAGCTTTTAAACTTTTTGATACCTCGACAATGGATGCAGCAAGATCAGGGATAAATCAACAGATAAACATAACAGGCGAGATGGCCAATGAAATCAAGGTTAGTTGCTTGTGGGGAAGAAAGAATCATCGTATCTCTAGATGTAATAACTAAATTTGGTATTGGTGTGAAAAAACAGCAAGCGGAAACACAGATAAAGAGAAGAATGGGGATCGGAGCTCGATTATCAGAGAGAAGACTGATAGAGGATCTGGCTAGAATGGGAATGAACGATTCAATGGTACCTAAGCTAACATCTTTGTTGTTTAATTTTCAGTAATGTGAATGGGATTTTTGAGGTAATGTGCATGTTAAAATGGCAGGTGAGGAGAGCTTTGTTGATAATGCACCAGAGAGGTGAAGTTGAGTACCAGCGAGAGAGACGTTCTATTGTCCGCAAAGCTTGATCGTCTAGGCATGCAATCTCTCTTCTTTAGTAGCAGCGATGACCAAACAAAACAAAATATTTAATATTATCAAGTTAATTTGTAGGCAAAAAGTAGAAAGAGAAGCTTATGTCATGTGTATTTGATGAAGATTCTTAGTAAACTTTTACGCTTGCTTCAAACTAATGTATTCTCCACCTTTGTTGTCCTTAGTTAAAATGTCACGCCAATGTTAGGAAAGCGTTTGAAGATTGCTGAATGGTATAATCTAGTGCCGATAGTTAAAGTAAAGATGCAGATAGAATAGTTGATAAAGTAAAAGTGTAATCTGAACGTATATGTAAATTAAAATTTTCTTAATGTTGTTATTAGTAGAATGTTGTTACCTTGAAAAAAAAATGAAATAAATAACCATGGTTGAACTTGACTCAAAATGTTCTTCTTTTAAACTGGTTCGGGTTACAAAACTAGTATGTTGTTGAATTTTGAACTGGTTCTGAAGCTCCCGGAATCTCTCAATTTCATTTTGTTCTTGTGTTGTTGAGAGATAATTGCTTCTCTATTTAACATATTTTTGGCCAATTACTTTACTCTATCATGCATAGCTTGGGAAACTCATGGCTAAAGCTGTTTTAAGTTGCAATGAAGAATCAATTCCTTCTGAACTAACTTCTTGGAAGAAAAACAGACAATAAGAGTACCATTGTTTACTTCTCAGTTCTCAATCACCATCGAATTAGATAGATATTTATGAATTTGGATTAGGCAAGTCCATGAAGACTCATTTATTATGGAAAACTGAGCATATAAATGAGCTACTACAGTTGAAACTAGTTTTTCTTAATTTCCATGACAAGATAATTATAGCAGAGATCAGAAGTTACAAGTGATCAGATTCTAACAACATTTCACTGAGAAGCTCTGACAAAGCTTGAAAAAGTTGAGGAGTCATCTTGCAAAAGATGTTGTGGTTTTCCTTGTTCAACAAGAATTCCACGATCAAGAATTAGGATGCTGTCTAAATCAACAACCGTAGAAATGCGGTGAGCAATGGTAATGACGGTTACGCCTTTGCATTCACTCGATATCGTGTTGTGGAGTAGGGAAGCTGTGTGAACATCGATGTTGGCGGTGCATTCATCAAGGCATAGGATCTTAGATGACTTGAGCAAAGCACGAGCAAGGCACAAAAGCTGTCTCTGTCCAACAGAAAAGGAACAACCAGATTCCTTTACATATGAATCTAACCCTCCTACACTTTCTACCGCTGCCTTAACTTTACACTTGTCTAGGATCTCCCAGATTCTCCAATCCTCACTCAACCCAAGAGGATCAAGGTTATCCCTACGAGAACCACAACTTTTTTTCATTATGAAACTGCAGGCAACACCTTTGGTTAGTGAATTGAAGGAGTTAAGTTCTCACCTCAGTGATCCTTGAAACAGAAAAGGGCTCTGAGGAACAACAGCGAGGCAAGAACGGAGTTCTCTTATCGGAAGATGGCTTATGTTTTTTCCATCCACCAATATCTCTCCACTACAAACAGGAGTAAGCCGGAAAAGCGCATTCAAGATCGAGGACTTCCCGGCACCAGTTCTTCCAATTACTCCTACCTGATAAATGAAAACAAAACAATCATGAGACAGAAAAAGTCAATTCTGTTGTAGAGTGCTCTCTCTAGCGGATAGTCTCTTCCCGATAACTTCATATAAATTGTATATGTTGGGAGAAAAGATAAAAACAGAAAAAGTCAAGTCTGTTGTAGAGTGCTCGGCGATACACGTACATGCATTCCTCCTTGGATTGTAAAAGAAATTTGGGTGAGGGCCGGAGGCAGAGTTGAGATGTATCTCATTGTCACATTGTGAAACTCAACTAATCCGTGAACAGGCCACTTATCGCTGAGAGATTGAGGACCTGAAACTTCTTCTTGAGGCACATCCATGTACTAATAACACAGGAGAGCATGGTTCATGTAATTAGTAACACTAACATACAAAAATTACTTAATGAATCAGAATCATTATCTTTATCTTTGATTTCTCGTAGTGCGAATGTAGAAGTGGATAATTTGGCACGACGAATTTGTACCGAACCACATCATATCATATATGTAAACAACATTCCTCAGGAATGGCTCTTTTGAGCTGCAATTAATTTCGGTTGACAAACCAAAAAAAGAATCAGAATCATTACCTGGAGAACCCTTTCAACAGAAACCATTTCTTTTTCTGTTTCAGTAAAACTTGTTAACAAGCTTCCTAACAGAGAAACCAATGGAGCTGCATATGAGAGCGCTAATCCCACCTGTGATCCAAATTATAAATAGTATGCTTTTCACTTTCCTATATATTTATGAAAACTGCAGTTTCTTACCAGTCCAGGTGTACCAAAACTGATTGGAAAGTTCCCCCCGGAGCCGAGGACAGCCATTACAGCGACAAATAAGACAATCATTGATCCTAACAACTGCACCATTTTACTCAACTTATCAGCGATTTTTCGAGATTTCCATATTTATTGCAGACACATGAAACTAAACATTGTTACCAATTCTCAAAAGGTGAATGAAAAATGTTCTACAAAATGTAAGCAAAGATGTATTAGTGTACCTGAAGACGCAAGGAGAGCCACAAGCTTGCGATTATCTCTGAGTAAGAAGTCCGCTGGTATAGCGTCAAATGCTCAATAAATCTACCTACAAAATGCTCCTGTCATGCAAACCGGAATTAGCATACAGTTTTGTCATTAATGGAGAAGCAAAACCTGACATTTAGAAGCAGAACCAAAACTACCTCAGACTTAAAAGCCCTGATAGTTGATGACCCATCAAGTGTCTCCGTGAACGATGCATATATCGGTGATCGTGAAACACTGTCCAACCTTCGTAGTTCCCTTGAAGTAGACCTGTAGAAGACCTGAAGCAATTTTCAGTTAGTAGAAAATTTGAACTCTTCTTCTTCTCTAAGGGACACCAAATATGAAATCAGATTGGCTACAAGAAGTTGTATATGTACCTGAAGCTTGCTGTATATGTACCAAAATGGCAGAAGCAGAAGCAGGAATAGAACCTGTATACATATTATACATTAATGTAACTTCTCCAACAAAACAGAAGAGTTAATACTTAGCAAAAAGAGAGAAGAGTTTCAGACAAACCTGAACATAAGACAATACTACAATAATCCCTAACAAGCCAACAAAATTTGCTAGAAGAATGTTGAGAATAAACGGGAGAGAGTCGTCGATGGTATATAGATCAGAGGAAAACCTGAACAGAGTAAAACCAAAAAAAGAAGTTAAGATGAAGAACAAGACACATGATTCAAAGAGTTTCCTTGTGTCTAACCTATTAAGTATTCTTCCACTTGGTGTCTGATCAAAGAACTGTGTAGGTGCATTTATAAGCTTACTGATTAATGCATTATGAACATGCACTGCTGCTTTTAATCCTCCAAATGCAAATGAGAATGCCCTCACCAAGGTTAATATTGAGTTAATGATGCAAAAGATACAGAGAACCATCTGCAAGATTAGTAGTTATTATTAAACTAGAAAAACACAGAGACATAAGAGTTACGTTTCGTGGTTTTATGCGCGAGTTTAATACCAAATAAAACGAGGTTGAGTAATGCGATACTCCTTTTCCTGTCTTGTCAACCCAATATGATAGCCACAAATCATTTCCATTACGAGACCCTTGCATTAAAACCGCTGAAACCAATATTACAATAGTAATGAACCAACCAGAAAACACAGCATAGTTCCTGCATAAACAGATAACAATCACTTACTTATACATATAGGCAACAAAAAAAAGACATGGTTAAGCAAATTTTGTTTACCTATAAACCATCATTTCAACTCGACCCTCTTTTCGTTCCTCTAATTTGACGATATCCGCCGCAGCTTCACTAATTTCATCTACACCATCTTCCTTGATAGATAGAGTCTCTTTTCTTTTGGTCAAGTGATTTGGTGATGACATATCAAATTCATTGGTTAAAGAAAATGTTGGAGAAATGGATTTGGGCATATCAGTAACACTTCCTGACCAATTCACTTTTCCTTTGTCCATCACAACAATCATATCTGCACAAGATATCGCCTGTCATAGTAGAAACAGCTTGACGGTATGAGAAAAAATTAAATTGAGATAGATAAATATTTAACGTGTAGAGAGATTTGAGACCTGAATGTTGTGAGTGCACATAACACGAGTCTTTTTGTTCAACAGAGGACCCAGAAGTGCTCTTTGCAATATCCAACATCCTACTTGTGAATCCACTGCACTCAGTACATCATCAAGAAGGTACATGTCTGAACCATGATAAACAGCCCTATTGATAAAGCACACACAAAATCATCAGAAACACAACACTCAAGTCTATGGATGGTGAAAGAGCATAGGAGATATATAGCAAACCTGGCCAAAGCAAACCGAGCTCTCTGTCCTCCGGATAAGTTTAGTCCTTTATCACCTATACACGCCATGTCTCCTCCGACCATAAGTGAAATATCCACATCTAGTGCACAAGCACTCAATGTCTCGAAATACCTAGTTTAACAAAGTCACCACTAGCTTTGTCTATCAGTTACACTAGATCATAACTTTAAGAGTTGATGAAGCAAACTTACTAAACCTTTTGGAGTCAAAAGGCTTCCCGAATAAAATGTTTTCACGTACAGTTCCAGACAAAAGCCATGGGACCTTGAAGGTGAGTGAGGTACATGTAAGACTTCTCATAGTGGAAACCAAAAAGAAAGTATTTAACCAGTTTACAAACCTGTGGTACATATGCCACAGAGCCATTTAATAGTATAGATCCATGAACACACCGCATTTCGCCTAAAAGTGAATTCAACAACGATGTTTTACCTGAACCAACCTGAAAATTAAGCAAACAAAAAGAGTTTAAGAAACACCTAATCATAATTTAATCGAACTATGCAGCTCTAACGGTGGGGACGATTCGTATACCTCCCCGATAACTGCAACAAAAGATCCCTTTGGCACTCTTAGGCTTACTTGTTTTATTGTCAAGTTATAATCCTCTTCTACGTTACTTGACCAAGTACAAGATGCATCTTCCACACATACAGCTAAGTCTTCAGATGTAAATCCAGAATCTATAGAAAAATCTCTACTATGCTCCAAACAACACAAGAACTTGCTCACACGCCTGGTGGATATAAAGGCCTGCAACAAGGTAACAAAAATGATATATAACTAAAATGGTAGATAAAAATGCTTCTTAATATGATCGAAAGATAATCTTACATCAATGAGACCGTTGATGACCCATGGAAACGAGTTTAATGGAGAGATTAAGCTATTAAACAAAGCAAGACAAGTAAACACCTGGAAAAAAAAAAACAGGATTGTCAAGAAAATTTTACATATTTGAATCAGAAAATGTTATAGAGCAGATTCAAAAAGTACCGTTGCTGCATCAAGTTGATGACCCATCAGAGCAAAGAGACCAAAAGTGCAAAGAGAAAAAAGAGTTGGTGTTGTTGCCCAAAAGAAAACACACCAAGCATCTAAATACTTCCGAGTCTAGAAAAGCCAAACGAAGACTTAAACGTTAATACAAAGTACTTGGACAAAACAGCAAAAGGAAGGATACGAAGACCTAACCGCTAAGTGAGTCACTTCGGTGGCTCTTGTTTCCTTCAACCAATCAGCAAACCAGTTATCCCATCCATACATTTTAAGTGTGCGTATGTTTGTTAAAAGCTCTCCTGTTTTTCTAATCCTGATAGATAACAAAACTTTTTACAATGTGAGAAATTACTACTAACATCCCTCTTATGATCAACACTTACTAAACGTTTTCTCACACCTCTCATCTTTAAGCTTCATCATTTTCTCTGTTGCAGATGCAATCAGCACCGATATCCATTTATTCACTGCCAAAAAAAAAGGGAAAATGAGAAAAACTGGCATCACCAACGAGCTATTGGCCCAATACTAAATCTCCGTGGAGGTGATAGGTTCGAGGCACGTTGGGAGGGATTTCTTTTTCAAAGGAGATGAATCTAAAATGGTGTGGGTCTCGCCTCTAGGAGATGTATGGCCTTTGGGCTTACACTTCCAGATATTCAAAAGAAAAAAATGGGCATTCTATATTGTAGTTACGATAATGTAAACTGGGTACCTGGTATCAGCAAGATGGTGATTGCAAGTCCAGAAAGAAAAGCAAACTTGACTTGAGTATACAAAAGATACAAAGCTATCCCAATTTGCAAAGGCAGGCTGAGACATATATTTGAATGAAAAATTGTAAGAGTGGCCAATTTATTGTTACTCAATATTGGAAGCACTTTCATTGTTTACAGGCAAATGTTCTTACCTCCACAAGTCATGCAAACTGTTGCACAAGTTAACAATGCGGTCAGCATCTACCGACATAAATGTTTGAATCTCGCCTTCAGAAAATCCTGACCGGTTTGCTGTGTTCACCCACAAACACTGCATACAATATAATTTCATAAACAAAAACAGCTCTTTACCAAAAGAACCAAAACGTTTGATACTATGTATGAAGTTATATATCGTATACTCAAAAGGTGCGTCTCCGTTTGTAGTAACGGCAAGGAGATATCGATATCTTTAACCGAATACTCGCTGAAGCAAAGCACAAATTTCCAAAACCATACTGTATATATACAAAATTCTTGTGATAATAGTTCACTTTCAAGAAATTATGGAACCAATTACTACCACTCACAATAAAAGTTTTCACTTTTCACATGTTTTACCTTCCTGTAGATGACACTCATTATACTAGACCGTAGCTTGAGTTTCAGCTTTGAAAGACGAAACGTGTATTGTGTATCAAGAAAAGACCTACAAGACAAAAAAGCATACATCACAAGTGCCTAGTAACTATTGCTACACTTGGAACACATTTGAGATGACAAAAAAATGTAGAAATATGATGACTATGCACTATATTTACTTAAAGATAGATATGAAGCCCAAGGAGATAGCAAGTGTATAGCCAACAGAACTTCCTGAACCTGTTTAGTTTATAAACAGTGTCAATGATTCCATTAGTAATCATATTTACTAAATCTTTAAAAAGATTCTCAACCTTTTTCAAGATACTTGATAAGTCTGTTGAGAAGTAAGGGTCCAGCAAATCCAATGCAATCATTGAACACCTGCAAAATTCATGTTTTGTAGTAGCAATATTAACAAAGATTATATAAGAAAGTCAAATAAGCAACGTACCTTTAACAGTCCAAGACGAAAATATGGCCATCCATATACACCATATATTGACCAAATTAGTGATGGAGTTGAGTAATTATTACACTCTTGAAGTTGCCAACATCTCAATAAATTCTCACAACATGTAAAAGGATCCATTTCAGGTGGTAGTGTAAGTAGATTTTCCAATTCTAGCTGCTTCACCGAGCCATGTTTCATTATTGAACCAATGTACCCAAAAGTGAATAAGTCCCACCAGCTTCCATTTTTCTCCTTCAAAGAATGAACAAATCTATTGGTCTTTAACTACTCTTTAAACTAGTTAGTTACAAGGAAGAGACGTCGTACAATGCGCTTTTGATCATCGTCGTCTTCAATAAGTGGATCTTCCAAAGGACTACAAGGAGAATAAGGAATTAAACAAGAAATGAAAAGGAAAAAAATATTAAATAAGAGAACCATATTAAAGCATATACATGATTTTGGGATGTGCCTGCTTTATCCTGAGGACATTAATAGAGATACCAAAAGCAATGTCCAACATGATGAGGCAAATCTCCTGTACACGCTCCAAATTCGGTTAACCAACTCTACTTATATGGAGAATGTGACAGATTCATAAAGACAACTTAATTACCTGTAATGTGAAAATCATGTTAAGATGAAGGGCATCTGTTAGGAATCTAAAGATCCACCAGAAACATAGAATCTGGCTAGTGAAAACGTGGCACGCACAACAAGCAAACTTCAATGAGAGGATGACGGCAATCTACAAGGTAAAAAAAACCTTCAAAGCAGAAACAAAAGAGAAAGACAAAGACAGAGTTCTGTTCGTGTTTGGTAACAAGAAGCTTACCCACATTACGAAACCAGACAAGGGGACAAAACAGAGAATGACTTCTCTCCTACGGTTTGTTCTCACAAGTAACACCAAGTCCACACATGACAAACAAGCTCCAAGTGCAGGTGTTACATACAACAAACACTTCTCAATGTAGCTTTTCTAATAAAGAAAATCAAATGAGGACGAATCAGTTCTTTTTTTTTACCAAAACCAAAGTAGAAAATTAGGCTTACTCTTACCCTTCTGTTACATCTACCATTTCTTCTCGTTATGGTGAGAATCAGAATCAGAAGAAGAGTAACTACATTTGCTCCAAACCCTAAAACTGTAATCATTCTTAAGGAACAACAATCCAAAATTGAGCATTCATGTATCTATATACATACGCAAACTCCTATAAACCCATGAAGTTCAAGGAAGGATATATGTCGCCTAAACGTTTCAGGTTTGCATCCATATAGAGAAACTGAGACAAAGATTGATAAATTTTTCATCATCAACAAACCATAGAGAAAGTAAAGAAATAGTGTACTTACAGTGAAATTAGTGAGAGTGATAGCCATGGATTCTCTAGGGTCCCAAAACCCTTCCCGATGAACTGTTCCAATTCTTTGGTTTTCTATATTTAATATTTCCAGAGTAGTGTTTTAGTTCATTTTTGGATATATTTCTACGTTTATTAGTAAGTGGTGTGACACAAAGCTGGCATCATTAAAGTTAAAGTTAAGTTGGAAATGGTCCATTGATTAAAATAATGACTTTGACTGATATAAGTGTTATACATGCGTGCGAGGATCACTGTAAAGGATGACGTGGAAGCCACTCATCTCTTGGGTTTTCTACCCAAGTGTCTGTCCACCCACTTTCACTTTTATAGAAAAGTTGCTAGTGATGTGCATTTCGATTTATTTATGGTTCGTTTTGTTTCTGATTTGGGTCAGTTTGACTAATTTGGTTTTTATTAGAGTATGGTTTAGAATAACTATGATTGAGTCTGTAAACTGGAATGAACCGGGTATTAACGTTCCTTTTATAAACGAAAATGTAATAAGTCCAGATTCGTGAAGGAATAATATGAGACTAAGTGAGCCACCCGCGCCTTGCGCGACCAAAATTTGTTTTTTTAAAATTAAATTTAAATTTTAAAGATCAAGCATACCAAAATTTTTGAAATTCGACCAAAAAAATTTAAAATGAGTATCTTCTTGAATCAATCATAATTTAGAGTGATAAGTTAGAGACATTTACGAAATTAAAAAATATATATTATATGGATATAACAACACCTATATTTATATCTATTTACCCGTATCAAAGGCATGTGTCATATAATGTTTAGGATATTAACTATCACATTGTACCCGTTAATTTTACATTTCAAGTCAAGGATCCAAAATACTTTTTATAGGATCAAATTATAACTTGAATAATAAGTAATTAAAAAACTAAAAAAATCTTCATTTCTTTTAAAAACACCAAAATTTGGTTCAATATTTATGGGTGAATCAAACAAAAAAGTTGAAAACAAAGAAATAGTATCAAAACACAAAGTAGAAGAAAAACACGATAAATCTTTAAATGTTTACATAAGAATTAGTGATTTTAAAGGTAAAAACAATAGAAATATAAATAATATCATAAATTTTAATGGGTTACAATGCGAATATAAAATTCTAGAGAGACCAGTTGACCTGCTTTAATCTTTTTTGGGTCTGCCTATGCGGCGGACCCATAAATAATTTATAAAGTATCAAAATATAACTTCGAAATAATAAGTAACCAAAAAATTTAAAACTCAAAAAACTTCATTTAAAAAATAGATAAAATATGGTTCAATGTTTATGGGTGAATCAAACAAAAAAAGTAAAAAACATGTTAGAAATAGTGTCAAACCACAAAGTAGAAGAAAAATACAATAAAACTTAGAAGGTTTACATATGAATTTGTAATTTTAAAAGAGTAAAAATAAAAAAATATATATAAATAATATCATGAATTTTAAAGGGTTACAATGCAAATGTAGAATTCTAAAAAGACCAGCTGACCTCCTTTAATCTTCTTTGTGTCTGCCTATGCGCCGGACCCATAAATACTTTTGACAATATCAAAATCTAACTTCAAAATAATAAGTAACTAAAAAAATTTAAAAAATTCAGCAACAATGAGCTTATAAATTCATCAAAAAATCTTATAAAGAACTTGTAACTCTCTTAATTGGTTTTACACAAAGTTTCGACTACTTTAGCTTGTCTCTTGAGATTTCTTACACACAAAAACACAGTCTCTTATCTTTTGGTACACTAAAACAGGGTAAACTTTACTCTCTTGAAATAAAAAAGCTTATATATGCTACTTTTTCAATCTAGACATTCTAGCGCCTAGGACCCCTACTGATTAACTTCAAAGGTCTCAAGAACAAAAAAAGGATCCACCGGAAGCTTCTTCAAATTGAGAAATAGTTGAGTTCTTCCCTCTCGTTTTCTGGACAACTTTCACTAAAAAAACTTATTCCCAACGGAGGAGAAGAGGAATAACTCCAAGCCCCATAAGTGCCTAATCCTTGCAAATTACTTAGCACCCCTTTTTAATATTCATGAGACTTCTAAACCTTAAACCCTAACCTGTACCTTATAAACCCAGATTAGTTATTTCAATTCGTCTACATGAATAATACTAAATCCTACCTAATACCTTATAAATCCGAACCTATATTTAACTTTATCTAAATGTTAAACACTATACCAAATAAACACAATTACAATGAACTTTAAGTCATAAATAATTTTAAATATAATCGAATGAGGTTTCAAATTGTTCAAATATTTTTAGTTAGATATGAACTAAAGATATAAGTTTACATTATTGTATGTGCTTCCATCAGTTATTCCTTAAACCCTAACCCTACCTTATAAACCCAAATTAGTTATTCAAATTCATCTGAATTTATAACACTAAACCCTAGTTCCTACTTTATAAACCCAAACCTATATAATTAACTTCATCTAAATGTTAAACACTATATCTTAAGCCCTACCAAATAACACCAATATTTAACTTAGTCTAGATGTATGACGCTATATACATATATACTCTAACACTCATCTAAAATAGAGAATGAAATTAATTCTCTTTTAAGATAAACTTTTTGTTGTTTTTCTTTCGTGAAATTGGCTCTTAGATGATTTATTTTATTTTTATATTTAAAAATATATTGAACGTAAGAGAACTACTTATTAAAATAACAGTTTTAAATTGTAAATTCTACATGTCGGCTCACACAGTACGCTGGGATGCTGTAGACGGCAACAAATTTAGCTCACAAAATCATTTTTTCCCTTCGAATATACGTTTTCAATACTCCCACAAATAAAAATTTAACTCATCGATAATAACCAGAAAAATATGGATGAAGAGCTTGCAGCCCTTAAAACTTATCCTTAAATAACTCTATCAACTTTGTTTCCAGCATTATATTTGTTATAAGAATTTTCAAAATATCTTTTCATTTAATTATTCGACCTATGTTTCTTTGACTACTTTTTCTGGAATAATTGAAGGTTAAGATAAATTTGGATAAACAATTTAAAATTCTTCAATCAGTATAATCCATGGTAAAGTAAACATTAAGAAATTAAGCACCAAGGTAATTAAAGAAATACACATAACATAATACATGCTTTCCAACAATAACACTATAGTTGACTACTATACACTTTCAAAATAGTCATCACATCTCTTTCGAAACTTTTCAACGGATTGAAAGAAAAAAAAAACAGAGCTCACTCAAATTACATAAAAGTTATAGAAATTGAGATGGTAAAGAACATGATCTCATAAGCTCTTCTTAGTATTTAGCACTTAAATCCTCAAGAACCACAAGTGTTAAAGTAGCTGATTAACTTACATGAGAAGAAGGCACAACTATTGACATTTACCATCTTTTTATTCTAGTCTATGTAAACCACACCAAAATTAGTGTATTTTTAGTCTTCTCCACACCGGAAAAACTTCTAGTTTGGGACGTGTCCAATAAACAAATATATCTCTACTTTGGAGCTTTATAAAATGCATGGCCTTATCAAAAATCTGTTTTGCCATCTTGATGCGGAAGTGACTTATCATACCACTGAACAATGTACAGAAGAAAAACGATATGAAAATGACTTATGTACTAAACAAATTTAGAGTAGAGAACAATGGATTAGTTAACAACAACAAAACCAAATACCGAAAGTATCCACCATCTTGATTTCTAGGTCTGCTAAATGTCTTAAAAGTCGAGAGAATTGATTTCGCTTTTTATAAGTTTTTTTGATAAAACATTCTCTTTTACGTTTGTCTTCGTATATTTTCTTTTTCGATCTCCAGTTTATGGTGCAATGACCCAATATAAAATTCAAAAATACTTATCACAGTAAAAATCAAACCTATCAACCAACATAAACCTATCATCATCCCAGCTCCCTTGAATTCCCAGAGATTTAAAGCAAAACCTGAATTGTTTTGATTGGATATAAAAAAAGCATATCTTGAGAAGGTGAACCATCTTACGCCATAAAAAGATAAAGATTGAAAACTTTACCTTCTCTAGACGCAGGTCCTCCTCAAAGATTTTTACGCCATGCATCTATAGGAACTTGAATAGGATTCTTTCTACAAACCCTGATAAGTAACAACAAAGATAAACTCTAAAACAAAGACAGAATTTCACAATTAAAACCCCTTAGATAGAAGAACAAAACGACATTAGAGAGCTAGCGATTGGATTAATTTAAGATAAAGAAAATATAGTTGTGTGAAGAAAAAACACATTAAAATGCATACTTATTTGAATTAACTACGTACTGTGTTATTATTTGTTATAGTATTATTGTTCTTTTTCTCCTCTTGAATTATCTTACTTTTTCATCTATCAAGACATTTAAACCACCAAATTTTTTTATACTCAGTAGAATTACATGTATGATTCTTCTAGCGAGTTAAAAGATTTTCTCGATTTCTCTTTTCTGCTTTGCTTTTCCACATCCACCTCTTTAATCTGCTCATTTTTTATTTTCTATTTCTCTGCTTACCTCTTGATCATTCAAGCAGTTACTACATGATTAGAACGTTGGCAATGACGAACAAAGGCTAATAACAACAAATTTTGGTTGATGTGGTGGAGACAATCGTAACGAATAACGATAGCGGATGGGATTCATGATGGATCTTGTCAATCTATAGTCTTCAACTGGTAAACTAATCCGAGAAGTAAAATGTATGTGTGTATTCGGATACGTTTATGCAAAACTTTTGTTTTACTGAAAATGGGGATTTCTCTCCAAAAACTTTTCATATTATAACCATGTCCTTATAAAAAACCTTAAAGTTGATATATATGAGAGTTATGATTATCACATCTAGAAAAGAATGATA
>Ga0041059_1000968_pt1 | contig 22706 bp, 23 predicted proteins | sample AraColnosormetaG_FD_56232 | JGI IMG/M metagenome (GOLD analysis project Ga0041059, IMG submission 56232) | Arabidopsis roots microbial communities from North Carolina, USA - Col MF nosort | ecosystem: Host-associated > Plants > Roots > Unclassified | place: USA: North Carolina | collected... | reverse complement strand
GAAGCAAAATATACCGAATATTCAAATATCTATCTGTTACCAAATTATAAACAAATAAGTTCGTAAAACAATTTAATATTTTATATACGAAATCAATTAAAATCTTAATTACAGAAAAATTAGCATAAAAAAATATGGTACATTCGGGTCTATAGTATTTTTGCAAGACTTTTTTGGTGGATTTGAGTAAAAGTGCATTCAGGTCATATAGTACATTCTCCTATTAAATAAATATGGTGCACTCCTATGTTATTAGCTAAAATGTTTAGATTATAATTCAGAGTCATATCATAAATAAATTAATATTAATAAAATAAATGGCTTTTTGGCAAGACGGATTTGGAGGGATGGGTTTTTGAATCAACATTAATAAAAAAGTAAAATCTAATTAATCCACCGTTTTAATACGGATTAAATTTTTAATTTATTATTTTTTAAGACTACTAATATTAAATATATCAAATCATCCTAATTTAGAAAAGATTATATAAAACAAAAAATGTTACGTGGTATGTATAATGTTACTATATATAAAATTAAACTATAAAATATAAATGTATTAGAAAATGATACAATTTACAAAACTTTTATATATAATAAATAATTCTTAAATTTTTAAAATTACTACTTTAATTAAAAAATTACGGGACGGGTAAAGAAATTATAGAACGAGTTTTATTTTGGAATTGAGTTATATGGTGGATGTATTTGAATCAATATTTATAAAATTTTAAAATATTATTAATATGTTGTTTTAATAGGATTAAAACTTTAATTTTTTAATAATTGTCTAATGGATTTCGTAGTATAACGTTATTTAATAATAATTATAAACTGTAAAATATAAATATTTTATAAAAATAAAATTTGCAAGTTTTAATATATATTACTTTTTAAAAATAAATCATCCCGCGGTATACCGCGGGTTAAAATCTAGTTGACTTTTATTCCTGAAAACAATGAAGAACCAAATCTAGGCAGTTGCATCTGATTCTGATCACATGGGATCATTAGGTGATATATCACACACACATCAAGCAACAAAAAATAATATGTTCCTCGTTTTTGGAACGAACAATCTCCACATCTTGTATTTCATGGACATGCAACGATGTATATACTACTTGAACCACTAATTATATTAATAATTCACTGATTTATTTGTTACCTAGCTAAATTGTAGTGTAATTATATTGTTATTCTGGAAACCTTTGTTGTTATCCTACCTAGCAAACAATTTATGTTATGACTCGAATTAGGGAATGGATTGAGATATCAGATTGATTAACGAACTCATTTTTCTTTCGTGCTTCACATAAATATTGTTGCGTCTCATTTTTACATGTGTGTGCATAGGGCTTAGATTAGTTAGTCTATTCAACTACAACATTGACTATGATTGCCTAACATTAATGCATTTAGGAAGTAGAATAGATATTCAGTTTTTTTGGTGTAACTACAGAAAAAGTTTGATCATTAAAGGCTATTGGATTTGCCCCAAAAAAAAAAAGATGTAAGATCATTAAGCCTATTGGATTGGGCCGGAGATCAGAAGATGTTAAAATCAGATTAATTTTGTTTTGTTTTGTTGCATTTAACAAAATTCCAGATCGTTTCGAACTTGGTTTTGGGTAAACATTTAATTAAAATTATAATAATTAATTAGTTACTGATCTTATCTTAATAAAGTAGATATTAACCAATTTGTAAAGGAAAATTGGTAATTCAGATTTTTAATTGAATTGGGTTCACACGCAGCATCATCTCCACCGTACACGTGGATGAATCAAGGACCATCGTCGATTTTCGATGGGTTTTTTCCGCTTGGAGTCGGTTAGTGACGTCTTTAAGAAGAGAAGAAGCTTATAAAAAAAAAATTAAGAACAGTGTGAAATCAAAATTCGAAACGGTACAACAATGGGAGATTCTAAGAGGCAAAAGACGGAGACGGAGACGAAGATGGAGATGGAGAAGGTAGAGAAGAAGGAAGCATCAGGATCTGTTAATTTCGCAGAACTACGCGACGATCTCTTCCGCGAAGCAGCGAAACTTGTCTCCGAAGATCCCTCCACCAAAATCGCCATCTTCGTTACTCCTCCTCCTTCTTCCTCCGAATCGGACGTCTCTATGTTCTCCTTCGGCTTTCCCTCTGTCAATGGCGTTGTTAACACTTTCCTCGAGAATAATCCAGCACCAGTGGATGATGCGGAGGAGGAAGATGAAGACGAGGAGGATGCGGAGGTTGAGCACCCAAGGTTTTGGTGGGAAGATACTAAGCAATTCGAATCGATGAATCCAGAGCAATTGAACGCTGCGTGTCAGAGGATGCTGAGGCTGAAGGAACGTTTGAATCTCGAACTTGACGCTATGCTGAAAGCTGAAGCTTCTGGAAATCAAAAGGATCCTCACAACGACAAAGCTGCTGACCCCAAAACCTAAAGGCGCTCTCATGCATTTTCATGTTCTATCTTTTAGTTTAATCGTTTTGATTTCTATTTCTATGATATTGCCCCAGATGTCCCAGGATTGGTTGATTTGATCGTCTTATGGATTATCTCTGTTGGTTGCCAAACTATTATTCTATTCTTAACATCAATAAATCTTATGACTTCCAATTTTTATTGTGCTTTTCTATACATTACATAAGAAATAGTTTTTTAAGGTTGAAACAGAGAAATGGGAATCATATTTTTCTCAACCAAAGTGAATGCTTTATTTGATACATACATTACATTATTGTAAAAAGAATCGAAGTGTTCAATGTCTCTATTTCTCTCTTGACAACAATGGTTCCTCTAAAACTATGTTCGATTCAACTTCAGTGTAGGTCGATGAGTTTTTCAGGCCGCTTCTTCTCCATAAGCTTGGTTTGCTGCTTTCTTCTACATCTGTGGGTCTATTGACGTAATGAACACAAACTTGGACTGCGTCATGTACTCTCACGAAGAACCATTCTTTGCCAATAAGTTCCACAATGCCTGCTCTTGCTAGAGTCAAGAGAACCTCTTTGTTTGGGTTCGAAATCGCTAGCTGATCCATAGAAAACCAACTAATCATCAAGGTATTGACAACTTAGAAACAAGTACTAAATAATGATGATGATATCAGGTTTGCACCTGAATGCCCCTTGTTTTATACTCCTCGTACAAATCTTTTAAAGCTTCTACAGCGCTCGAGTCGATGTATGTGACAGCTGCGTTACATCCCACCCATTGTCGATTAGATTAATCACCTCTGTAAGTTTCGAACTGTGAATAGAAGAAACATTGGACTTACGAGACATTTCCAGGATAACAAAGTAGATCCTCTCCATATCTGGGCCCTTGCTTGTGTGTTTGTCGATAGCAACTTCATATTCTCGTAGCCTGCAATTTCGAAACATGGTGTTGTTGTGTTGATTCTTTATGTGGATCATAACAGAAAGCAAGTCAGGAACCAAATGTCAATTTCACCTGTCCTTGATGTAGCTTATGTTGGCAAAATAAATGGGAGCATCGATTCGAACAATCACAATCCCGTTGTAAGTGTATGCCTCTGGATACTGTTTCATGTTTCTGTACACAGTGGTCCCTGGAAGACGCCCCAAGACAGCTGCCAAAACATATGTAATGGTATGTGATCAAGGATATGAGTGAAAACCATTTCTGAGAAACAAAACAAGCAAATTGAACAGAAACTTATCTCACCTATATGAGGGTTTGCAGACTCGTGTATAACAAATGCAAGTGAAAAACCAACCTGAAAAATTCCAAGCATTACAACTCTGTGAGTCCTTTAAAAGCGTTGCACAATTCATGTAGGTGGTTATACTACTTTCAACATCATCACTCCTTTTAATTTCAAAGAGATATGATCAGCTACAGAAATAAAGCTGAGTGAGTATGAGCATACTCACACCAATGAGGACCCCAATCTCTATTCCAAAGAACAAAGTGGTGGTGCTAGTGATGGTCCAAAGAGTAAAATCTCTCTTGTCCACACGCCACAGAAAGATTGCCCCTTCATAGTCCACCTAATATGGTAAACATCCAGAAAGAATAAATGTGAATATATATTGCTCAATAACCAAAGACAATAAGTACACACCCCAGATTCTTTTCTGGTGGGTTTATTTGAACTTACCAAACCACTAACAGCAGAGATAACTATTGCTGCTAAAGCACACTGCGTAGTTGAGAAACAGACAGGAATTAGAAGCCAGATTTCAGTTTTAAAATTCTCCAGAGTTTCAGACTAAAAAATAAAAACAAGAGAGCACAGGACTGGAATTAGAAATACTCAACACAGACCTACCTGTGGTATAAATTTGAACATTGGGGTCAAGAACAGTAGAGAACATCCAATGATGATTCCTGTTACAAGGCCTGATAGACCAGTCTTGGCTTCACTTTCGCTATTCACAGCTGACCTAGAAAAGGATCCTATGACACATTTAGGGAATTAACAGATACATCAAATTCAGGCTACAACTTAGAAAATATTATCACCTTTTGTTTTGAATTTATCATAGAAAACACACATTACATGTTGTCTACTAATCTCAACAGTCAAGATTACGTACCTGTAGTTGGATATGCAGAGAATAGTGACCCAAATATATTTGCAACGCCAAGACCAAACAACTGCCAAGTCACGGGAAAAACAGACAGAACTCTCAATGACCATAAGATGTAGCCATTAAAAGAACAAGTTACAACATTTAATGGTAAGAATTGGGCTAGCCGCTTGCACTTGATTTTCTTTATTCTCTAGGGTTTATACCTCTGAATTTGAATCCAATTCGTATCTATTTTTCGCGGCTAGTGCTTTCGCAATACCTACAGATTCCTGGATAAGTCGAACTAGCATATCAGAAAACACAAAAACATGCGCATACTGCAGCTGAAACTAATCAAGAAACTCCACTTCTGCTTCTCAGGAAGTCAAATTACTCCATGTCTCAGCCATATCCATCCATTTACAGATTCTCATGATTAGGTTCAGCTGCAACTCACGTAAGTCCAGGAAAAAGTTAATGACAATGATGTCTCACCAAGATGGCAACACCAGTAATGAGAGCCGATGTTGGAAGCAGTAATTTGGCATGATCAAAACTTTTTGGGAAAGAAAACTTTGGAAGTCCCTGAGGTATATCTCCCACCTGAGAAATCCTAAAAACTTTGCAATCAATTACGGAAAACACTCACAAAAAATGTAGCTTCAATAGGGAAAAATATAAGAATTTCATTCTTTAGCAATCTGACCAGTGTGATGGAAGGTGGATGGAACACTTTTGCAATGATTGTACCAAGAGCAAGACCTGTGAGCGGTCCTGCTGCTCGTATGAACCGAAGTTCCTTCTTTGCTTTTCCCTGCCGCAGAAAATGATGCCTTAGCATAATAAAAGTAAGGGAACATAAGAAGTATCCTAATGACACACTGAAGAACAAGGCTCATACCACATGCTTCATTACTAAAAGGATCACCAGAATGGTACATCCCAACAAGAAAGGTGGCCACTTAAACTACAAAACAGAAATTCAGATGAAGTTATACAAGTAAGGCATAGAAGGTATGTTGAACCAAAAGGAATTGCAACACCATTAAGAATCTGAAGACCAGACCTGATCAGCTCCAGCTATTATGCTATCAATTACTGGCATAATCTTGCTGCTCCGAGAAACGCTATACCCTAGGAAGTATTTCAGTTGGGATAACCCAATTACAACAGCTGAAGCAGTTGTAAATCCAGAAATGACTGAGTGACTTATGAAACGAATAAGCCATCCAAGCCTGGGTTGAAAAAACAAACGAACAACTTGTTCTAACACTACAAAAAATACAGGATTCCTTGCACAAACAAAGAGAAGACTATAAATACCTCAAGAACCCCATAATGCTCTCAAATATTCCGACCATAAGAGCCAACAAAATGGCAAGCTCAGTGTATAATTCTTCAGATGGATCAACAATTCCACTCAAGGCATTAGAAACGAGAAGGGAAACTAATGCTACAGGTCCAACTGCAAGCTGACGGGATGAACCGAAGACGGCATACACGAATACCGGCACAAATGAGGAGTCTGCACCAAACAAGATTAATAACTACATGCAAAAGTGGGAATAGCTTAGTATCTCTCACACACATTGATGAATTCATAAAAGGGTATATTCATATTGAGCTCACATAGACCGTATATTGGTTGAAGCCCAGCTAACCTTGCATACGACATTGCCTGCTCAAATCCATCAAAACAGAAGTTTTTAGAAACTAAACTCACTTAAACAAGAAGAACAAACATACTCATTAGAGTTCCTGTGATTCACTTAAGCTTATCTCTAGATGGTATAAATTCAGGGAAGATAGAATCAACAATCAATCGGAAATGAAGAAACAGAAAATGACCTGGGGAACAAGCATGATACCGACGGTGATACCAGCCATAAGATCGAGCTTAAAGTACTGATGCCACCGGTAAGTCCGAATCCAAAGGAAGCAAGGAAATATTGCATCAATCCAGTCGAAGAACGTCATGCGCTTGATCTTCGCCGTCCATCGGGAGAAGAAATCATTAAAGGGAATGGAGTGACAGTGAGGATCAGAAGAGGTGGAATCGGGATACTGGAGAGGAATGATCTTGACCGGAATCGCCTTAGATGAAGAGGATGAAGCGGTGGAGAGATCCTTGACGGCGAGGGACATCGGAATTGGTGGGATAGAGAAGAATGTGATCAACGTGAAGAAAGACGTATCACTGATTGTAGCATGAAGAAACAGAGCATAGCGTAGTGCCAGTTTGGGATGGATAAGGACGATATGGCAGCTACATTCATAACTTTATCTTGATCATTAATCATATCATTGCGTGTCTTAATTAATCAGTATGTTTCGTTGATTACTGTTAAGTATAAGCCTTGACTTGAACAGTACCATCTCTAAATATCCTGTCATGATTCAGGTTCATCATTCTTTCAGTTTTAAAATTCAATCATTTTTCATACTTAGATTGTCACATTAAACTAGCTGGTTTATGAGTTCGTATGTTTCAACCTTTTGTGCTCTCCAGTAAATTGTGTATCACATAAAAAAAAAACACTGAGCTCATTTTGCAGAAGTGTTTGATCGATTTCAGCCCACATACTTGAAATGAAAACATATGGGATCCTTCGTGTGACCATTTCACCCATAAAACTCGTTTGCCATCTTAATATTTCTGTTCATTAAAGTGAACTTTTCGTCACAACATAAAAGATGCTAATATCAAAGGAGTATGTACCACAATGCAGGAGAAACAAGTCATATATTAACGATACCGATACATGCTGCTGGTGTTCTAACTTCTCAGGGAGTTCGACCAACGTTGGCACAGAAGATACCTGACTTCTACTCACTTAGGCAAGGGCGTGGAAGCTACCTAGCGTTGCCTTAGAGGTCTCTGCAAAACATGTGTTGAGGTTTGTATTTGTCTTAAAAAAAAAGGGGGAAAAATCGAGTGAGAAGTGTGAAGACTGAAGAGCCTTACCCTTGGTTCATTGTTGGTTTCACGCTGTTGTCTACTACTTCTGGTGTCTCTGTCTACATCAGCCTCTGGCTTGTCATGCTTATAAAATGCTTCTAAGGCTCTTATCACAAATGGGCGTACTATGTTTACTTCCATTGCCGATACATTAGAGATCTACATTCTCAAATTAGAGATATTGTTATTGTTAAAAATCACTCTTTAGAGGTAATGAGAAAAAGCTAATGTCAAGAAGTAGCAATAAAAAACAATTACCTTTACTGCAGATGTACCTTGAAATGATCCTAAGTTAGTCTCAAGTTTGTGAAGCCGTACATCTCTGATGTCCTCGACTAGGGATCTCACCTATACAAAATTCATAAACGGCTATAAAAGCTTAATTCGAACACATAGTTAGGATGGGAGACAAATTAAGATGTATGAAATTACCATATACATGTCTGGAATATCGTCACGTGCACTGCCAAAAGTGAGATCGATACTCATCAGCACTCTTGGATGTTATAAATGTAAGGGCGAGCAAAGAAACAAGAAGAGTCTAAGAACCTACTGGTCAAAAAGTAGTCTGGCAATCTCCACGTAACTAAATGGTAATGCCTGGAATGTCGACTGAGATTCACGTTCTGCTTCCAAGATCTGAGTCAAATTATCTAGTTCACAAACAAAGAAGCAACAAGAAACAGTTAACACTTAAGCACCTAATGTTCGTTAACATTTGAAATTTATCTGCTAAATTTGAAATTGTCTTACCAACAGACATCCACCCCGGAGGCCGGAAAGTGCATTTTCCTCTCCTCTTCAGTGCCACTGCAAGCCACAGAGGCACCTTTGTCGGAATCTGAGGAATGAACCGACCGAAATCGCCCTGTCATTGATTAACATATTAATCACATGGTTAACAAAATAGGTTACAAGGGAAATGATTACAGGATTGTATAAAACAAGAGAGATTACACTGATGAAATTGAGTTGCTCCATGTTCATATTAGGAACAATCTCGACCAGCTCGTCCTCTGCCATAAACTCAACCTGGTATGAATATAGCTAATCAATTAAACTATTGCAGACAGAACATGAAACGCATACAAGTAAAGAGGAGAATAAAGACCTCTTGTGGAGAAAACAGTGAAATATGAGGATCAGTCTGGCCAGCCATTGATGTATCTCAAGAAATCTCAGTTTCCAGACCTAAATGCAAGCGTGATAAAAATTATACTTGGTAGAGACATTTAATCAAACACTTTATCTACACTCTACAGAAAGTTCCTCCTTATTTTTTTAGCACATATCAACTTCCAATTTCAGCAACATCATGAAACAGCAAACCTTTAAAAGCATCTGATGATCAAATCTAACAATCAAATTTCGCAAATTCTGAGGACATACTTGTAAACGAAACGCCGGATATAGTAAGAGAGAATCATTTGTTCCTGATTAGTGATATGAAGTTGAGTTTACCTGGTTAGATTTTGTGTGATTCCTGGAAGATCAGATCGATCTCTTCCGATATTCTACACACGGACAGTAAATGAAGTTCCCCTACGCCCGAAACTCCCGAAGATTGAAATATCAGTAACCACTGTGATCGAAGAGAAGGAAATGGATGTAGCTTAGCAAACCCAGGAAAGAAAAAACGAAGATAAAGGAGGAGAAGAAGAAGAAGAAGAGCAAAATAGGGAGAGACACAGCAGAGAGTTTCGACTTTCCGATTGTGGCTCTCTACGATGGCGGGAAATCCGATGATAGTGTAGCGGGAAACTAAAATAACTCCAATAGGTTTCGGTTAGACCGGTATTTAATTCAACCGAACTCAAACCGAAACCGGAATTTTAAACGAAATCAATTTTATTCTAACTGATAGCACTTTGTTTATAAAGACTAGTCGAAAAAACAAACAAATCGAATCACACCACCACTAATTATATTTAGTCAACCAGAGATGGTAAAGCAATGTTGTGCTGTAGAATAAGGTAAGGTTTTAGTTTTATTAAAAAAAATCATCTCTAACCAGAATAAAACTCTTTTGTGTTCATGGCTTTCACGTCATGACGACTTTCTCCTAATCTTTTTTTAAAAAGACCCAAACCAATAGGTGAATCAACAACATAAGACTTGATTGCAGGCACGACTGTTATTTATCACCTAATCATATCTTCACAGCTACATTAGTTTGTTTTTGTAATATGGTTCACCAAATTTGATTCTAGTTTCTCTCGACTCTCCAAAGAACACGAAAATGAAACTGGAAGACTTACTTGTGGAAGACGAAACCAAAGATCAACCTGGCGCTAGCGTTGCGTCTCTTCTTGATCATCATCGTCGTCACCCCCAGCCTTCCCTTCAACAACAAGTAAGTCAAACTCGTATTTATAATCCTATCATATTAATTTGGAATCCCAACAATGACATATGGAAACCTAAGTTATATCATATTATCGGTTTTGTTGCAGCCATCAAAAGTGAATGAGCATAAGAGCGAAGAAGAGAAGAATGATTTGATCAAGAAGAAGCAAAAGCGAAGTCTTCAAAGAGAAGTGATGAAAATGCAAGGAGAGCTAGAGGACGAACAAGCCTTAAACAAGGCTCTACGTGATATGCATCGTGGTCCCGTCATGTCTCAGCCTCGTCTCTCTTTATTGCTTCTTCCTCCTCAGGTAAGTCACATTAGACTCACAGTTCCGAGATTGAAATGAAATAAAATGGAACTTATTGATTTTGAGTTTGTATAGGTTCAAGAGCTAATAGAGGAGCTTGCGACGGTTGAGGCAGAGATACTCTGTCTTGAGAAACGAATCCAAGACTTGAAACTTGATGTGTATAGTGAGAAAAAAGAGAACAAAGAACTTGAAGACAGTATTGATGAAGGAGAAGAAGAGAGGATGATGAACCCTAAGAGACTACTACAAAGGCAGAATCATCTTCCTTGCGACGCTGACAATGACCTTATAAAGATGAGATCTGAGGATCTAAAACAGAGATCAAAGTCCCAGAGTTATGGAGATCATCATGTTGTCAAGGATATTCAAATGAACAGTCCACGTACTCATGCGTCAATTGGATCAACCATGGAGTTCTCATCAAGAATCCATTCTTCGACTTTTTCTGATGGAATGTCAAGAACACAAGAGAAGAATAATGTGCAAGAGACGACACCAAATGGAGTATCGGAAGATCTGGTGAAGTGCTTGATGGGAATCTATCTGGAACTCAACAGGTCATCGCGTGAGCGAGAAGGGTCAAAAACTGTTTCAAAGCTGAGCCTCACACACCTCAAGAACGCTTCTTTCAAACGCAAATCGGTGTATGACCATAACGCATCTAATCTTGATCCATATGGAGCTGTCATGGGGACTTCTCTTAGAGACATAGGAGAATACAAGAACTTCATCCATATCACTCGAACCTCCATTGATGTTAGCCGTTTATCCGATTGCTCCACTTCTCTTGTCAATTTGAGGTACTTACAAATTCAGATTTCCTTCTTATTTACCTGATGAGATCACAAGAATTTCATGATCTCTGTATAATTAAACACACATGCAGGGTTTTGAAGGAGAAGTTGAGCAAAGTGGATTTGAGTTTCTTGAACCACAAGAAAAAGATGGCATTCTGGATCAATACCTACAACGCCTGCGTTATGAATGTAATTCCATGACTCAATTCATATTTAGTTGAAGCAAAGTCAAGATTTCGGAAATAACTTTGTTTGTTTGCAGGGATTTTTGGAACACGGACTACCTTCATCAAAGGAAAAACTGCTGACCATTCTCAAAATGGTAACTAATACAAAACAAGAAACATCTTTAAACTTCGCATACTTAAGTTAATGAACAAAATTGACTTGTGTTGTAGGCAACAATTGACGTGGGAGGTACACAACTGTCTGCTCTAGATATCGAAGGATCCATCTTGCAGAGTCCATGCGAACCTAGGGAATCTGTAAGTACTCATATATATCATCCTGTGAAGTTGTAATAACTGATCTTTAAAATGTTTCTTTTATCCGAATAAAAAGGTTTCAGCCGGTGAAAGCGAAGTGAGAATACAGACACGCTACGGATTCAGATGCGTAGAGCCAAACCTAATGTTCGTGCTTTGTCGTGGAGATTGGTCTTCACCTGCAGTAAGTTCACTCAATTTCTTCAAATATGATAAGTGTTGCTTCAACGGTAGTAACTAACAAAGCATCTTTGTTCATGATCACCTATATACATGATACAGTTGAGAGTTTATACAGCAGAAGATGTGGTGAACGAACTAATCAAAGCAAGAACAGAGTATCTAGAAGCTTCCATCGGTGTCTCGGGAAGGAAAAAGATTGTGATTCCGCGATTCTTGCATAAACGTCTACGGGATTTCGCTGAGGATGAAGGCTCGTTAATTGAATGGATATGCAGCCAATTACCACCAGCCCAACGTTGCTTTCAGCTCAAGGAAACAGCGATGGAGGGGTTGAACAAGAAAAGTGAATCTCAATTGAAAAAACTGATAGAAGTGAGGTCTCACGAATACGAGTTTCGTTATCTCTTGGCATTGTAAAATCTAATCCTTCAAATTTCTAGTATTTGGAGCCTTGAAAAGACGATTGTCCTATATATGTGTGTGTGTTTTAAGAGAATGAAGTTACACAGTGAATTTTGATTAATAATGGAAACAAACAAAATAGTAACTACAAAGTGTACAATACATTCATATTGTGATACATATAAAAGTGCTTCATTTAACTATATAAAACCTTGATTTAAATCTAGATTGGATTCAAATCAGTAGATTACAAATCCCGATCAAAATAATTAAGTATGCTATATTATTGTTGTAAATGTATAATCTGTAGATATTAACTAACACTTAGGATGAGGAACACGACAAGCAATTAGAAGTCTGGGCAAGAGCACAGGGTTCTTGATAAAATACTTGCAGGCACATGGTTGTGGCTTTACCATTCTTCCACAACAGTAACTCGGCAATTTGGTGCCTTTATCAATGGCAACTAAACAATTTGCAATCTCATGCATGCATCTGCCCATCATCTCATCACCATTAACTTTGATCGGAGCCGCCGACAAGAGTATGACGACGAAGGCAATGAGCATCAATGGAACAATCTTCATGTCTAATTATTTTAGTAACTAGTGAACAAAAAGATAAATAATTTTGCAGAAAATTAAACTGGTTCATGCCTTCTTTGTTTTGTTCTAGGTAAATTTTAAATAGGAATTGGAAGCACTGCTTGAACAATTGACTTTTTCAGAAGTCACCCATCATAAAAGCCTTTCCTAAACCGAACCGAATAATCACAATTTTTTATCTCCGGTTAACAAATTCTTTCTCGCGACGACTTCAACGCGCGACAATGGCGCGTGTAAGACAAACAGAGGTTTCTTGGAATATCTCTCCAAGTACTTTTGCTGCTTCTCTATCAAAATGGGAACAAACTTAGAAAAAACCAAAAGAAATCGAAATTACTTGGAAACAAAACATCTGACGATCTCCAGACTCAGCTGAAGTTTCGAGCTGAATCTCTTCTTCTCTACACGCGATTTCTCTGGTACAGTTCTTAAACGTCTGCTTTGCTTTGACATTCATCGTTTCTCTCCCAATTTGCTTCTTGGTTTTGGGGATGCGCGTTTTGATGCCGACTTTTTTCTTCAGTTTTGAAATTTCGTAAGACATTAGACCCCAATTATTCATAATTTTTTCAGAAATCAGACATGCATGTTTCATACAACATAGAGAGTGTGTTAAGTAGAGGAGTCAACATTTTTTCCGGATCTATCTAATCAAGCTGAATCATAGACTTACTATTCAGAATGTTTCATACTCACTTTGTCTTAGATCCAAGTATGTAAGGTTTCAAGTGTTTTTTGTTTCCTGTGGAGATAATGATGGCTAAATTCATTTACTTACAATGTAGTTAGATTATGCAGCTCGTAGATGTAAAACAATAACGCGAGGCGGTGATGAACAACAAATTGAGTGATTTTGAGAAAAATCTGTACAAAAAACTCAAGAGTGGAAAGCTCGAGGTGAAAGTCTCATACCGGACTTTCCTGTGTCCTTATTGTCCCGATAATAAGAAGAAGGTTGGTTTGTATGTTGACATTCTTCAGCATGCTTCTGGAGTTGGTAATAGCCAATCCAAGAAAAGAAGTTTGACTGAGAAGGCTAGTCACCGTGCTCTTGCCAAATACCTTATTAAAGATCTTGCTCATTACGCTACTTCTACTATATCTAAGCGCTTAAAAGCCAGAACATCATTCATTCCTGCTGAAACCGGCGATGCTCCTATAATTTATGATGATGCTCAGTTCGAGAAACTTGTGTGGCCTTGGAAAGGTAATGATGATGACGCATACTCCTATGTCATTACAAGTATCGTAGTATTAGCACTATTTGGATTTATAGCCTCTCTACTAACCGAAGTTGTATCTGTGGTGTGGCTGGGATAGGAGTTTTGGTTAATATTCCCACGACGAGTACAGAAGATGGTCGGTCTTGTACTGGAGAGAGTGGACCAAAACTTAAGGATGAATTAATCCGAAGAGGATTCAACCCAATTAGAGTTCGTACTGTGTGGGACCGTTTCGGTCATTCGGGAACCGGAATAGTGGAATTTAACAGAGACTGGAATGGACTTCAAGATGCTTTGGTGTTTAAGAAGGCTTATGAAGGAGATGGGCATGGGAAAAAGGATTGGCTTTGTGGTGCTACTGACTCGAGCCTTTATGCATGGCTTGCCAATGCTGATGATTACTACAGGGCTAACATTTTAGGAGAAAACTTGCGGAAGATGGGTGACCTCAAAAGTATTTATAGGTTTGCAGAAGAAGAGGCAAGGAAAGACCAAAAGCTTTTGCAGCGTCTGAACTTTATGGTTGAGAACAAACAATATCGGTTGAAGAAATTACAGATAAAATATTCACAGGATTCAGTTAAACTTAAGTATGAGACTGAAGAAAAAGAAAAGATTCTCCGTGCTTACAGTGAAGGTGAGATTTGTCCTTCTAGTTTCAAGATTCATATCCCCTTAGAAAAAGTATTGTTGCATCACCCAGCTATACATATTTCTGTAGATTGTGTTTATATCCGCGTTACATTTTCCGTTTTGCATCTGAAGATCTGACAGGAAGACAACAAAAATCGACTGATCATTTCAATAGGATCTTTGCTGATCATGAAAAGCAAAAGGTGCAGCTGGAGTCTCAGATAAAGGAACTTGAAATTAGAAAGTTGGAGTTGGCAAAACGTGAGGCAGAGAATGAAACGCAGAGGAAAATAGTGGCAAAAGAACTTGAACAGGTATATGCTAACAAGCTCATTTCTTAAACTGATTTCTGGATTGCCTCTTTCGTCTTCTAAAATTCAATGACATTATTTTCAGAATGCTGCTATAAATAGTTATGTTCAACTATCTGCCTTGGAACAACAAAAGACCAGAGAGAAAGCGCAAAGATTGGCTGTAGATCACAAGGTCTGGGAATGCTTCCTTCTTTAAAAAGGTTGGCTCTTTAACTTTATGTGACAGGGTCCTACCGTGTTTTTAACCTTAGATGCAAAAGGAAAAGCTTCATAAGAGAATTGCTGCACTAGAAAGGCAGCTTGATCAGAAGCAGGAGCTTGAACTGGAGGTCCAGCAACTGAAAAGTCAGCTGAGCGTGATGAGACTCGTGGAATTGGACAGTGGTTCTGAAATTGTGAACAAGGTGGAGACCTTCCTCAGAGACCTTAGTGAGACAGAAGGAGAGCTTGCACACTTAAATCAATTCAATCAAGATCTTGTTGTTCAAGAGCGGAAGAGCAATGATGAACTTCAAGAAGCTCGAAGAGCATTGATAAGCGTACGTATATTCAAACAATTTTCTTTGAACTTTCGTCTCATAGAGGAGCTAGGTGACTCTTTGCATGTACTGAGTGATAAACTCGAATATAACTGACATGGTAGGCTAGAGTGGTTGGATGCATTAACAACAGAAAAGACACTACTTGAATTTTCCTCTAATTTTTTTCTTAACTTTGATTGCATGTATAGAATTTGAGAGACATGGGATTGCATATTGGTGTTAAGAGAATGGGGGAGCTTGACACCAAACCGTTTATGAAAGCAATGAGAATAAAGTACTGTCAAGAAGATCTAGAGGATTGGGCAGTTGAAGTTATCCAGCTTTGGGAGGAATATCTTAAGGACCCAGATTGGCATCCTTTTAAACGGATAAAGCTTGAGACTGCAGAAACAATAGTGGTATTCCTTCTCCTGTATATCACTAATTCAATGTTTTTTATTTCTCATCCTAAATAATATGTTTCGTAAGTGTTACTAGCAGAAGACCTCCATTCAAGTGCATGCGTACAACTACCAGCTGCATATGCAGATTTGTTTATGCATGTTATGGTGTTTGATATGTAGAACCCTGAAGCTGTTGATATCTATGTCAGGAAGTAATTGATGAGGATGACGAGAAGTTAAGAACCCTGAAGAATGAACTGGGGGATGATGCGTACCAAGCAGTGGCAAATGCATTGCTGGAGATAAACGAGTATAATCCGAGTGGAAGGTACATCTCCTCAGAGCTATGGAACTTCAGAGAAGACAGGAAGGCTACGCTTGAGGAAGGTGTTAATTCTCTACTGGAGCAATGGAATCAAGCGAAGCATCTCAAGTCATAAAGGTTTATATTTGCATTTACCCGGTACACTCAAAAATCCCAGCTCTTTGGAAGTTTGCCTCTTTGCTTACATAGTTGTATTTTCGAATTTTGCTAATCTGAGGTCTGTACTTTGCAAGTTGCAGGAGATGGAAAATAAGTTTAGCGTGTAAAGGATGTCAAAATGCAAGGTTCAACAATTGTCTCTCGTCTTTGATGCAATATATGGGTCTTAGAATTGCGAAGTAGGTGTAAATTAGAGGAGGATGGCGTCACATTGGGACTCGAAGTTGAAACTATGTTTCTACACTTGACGGTTCAACATTGTAGGAAACTAAGTAACAAACATTGTTAGATGATTCTAAACCTTAGAGAAGTTTATGAATTTGTGAAGAAATGAACACTTTGGCTTAGTTAAGAGTCTTTCCACCAATAACAAACACTTAACTGTGTCTAATATTCCAAAATCACAGAGCAGCAGTATTTCTTATCTTTCAAATTGGGTTATTCACATTTTGTCAAAGATATCTGTCACAATATCACTCTCATCTCTCATGTGTTTTATTGAAAAAAAATTAAAAAAATTGAACGAAATAATGAAGAAGGTTTGACCTGTCACTTGTCAGAAAGGATAGAACATAAAAGAATGTATAAAATTACAAGATCCCTTTTTATGGACCGAAATTATTACACAATGTAATCAATGTTGAAAAAACAAAGATAGAACCTAAAAATTTGGTTAGGGACGAATCTCATCCCAGTTGGAGTCATTTACAGATGCCAAAGCAAGGAAAAAAAAAGTGTATGTAGGAGAAAAAAAAAAACGAGAAATAAAGACAATTAAACTTTGCAGAAATTGAGTTGTCCATTTATTGTGTTGTTTGCTTCTGTACACCCACCCACCAATGCGTACCTCCTTTTTTACACTGAAACACCTGATTCAAAAGCTCCACCTCTGTTCATGTCTGGATCTTTGGACGCTCCTCTCGCCTGATGTTTTCCTTGGTGCTGCGACCAATACCCGTATGCCCTCAAGACTCTGTCTAGCAGTTCTTGTGGCACCGGCTCTCCTCTTCGTTGCTGTGGGGATATACTTGCTGTGTGAACTAGCGTCTTCCATTTGTCCTGCATATTCACATGTTCTTGAGATATTAACCTGACTGTAAGACGTGATATGTTCCAGATTACATGTTTGTGTCTGATGTGTTTACCTTCAAGTCCACGTAAGTCCGATGATCTGCATCCTCGAAAGCACGCAATTTTACATCACGCCATCTGTGTGATCAGATATATCGACCATTAGCTTTTGAGCTTTGACATTATCCCACGACCAAACTACATGAGTTATGAAAGAACTAGTGTTATATACCTTCCAGTCCCGAGTTCCTCAACTGCTTGTACAAGAGCTTCTACCTCTGTCACAGAGAAGGGTCTCCTAGTTCTCCTCTGGGCTAGCTCAGTACGCTTAGGTTTCTGGTTCAACGGAACTATGGCAAGCGCCTTGACTTCCAACTCTGGAAGTGGGACAAGCTCTTTTGAATCTGATGAAGGTTCATCAACAGATATGTCACCCTGATATGGAACTAATTCGAGGTTACTGTCCACAATATTTCTTGAATCAATCACGTCATCTGCATGTGGAATTCCAGAATCTAGCATAGGAGACGCCGCAGACCTGGGATGATAATTCAGAACCGCTTTTGCTTAGGAATCTTCAAGAAGAATGAACACCAGTGATATTCAACTAAAGCAGCACAAGGATATGATAGCGAATTTCTTAGTACCGTTCAGACAAACTTGTAGGGTCGGTTGGCACAGCAGGATCTTCAGAACACAAAGGTAGGGGAACTTTGCTGGGACTAGGCTCCAAGGTGAACCCAAGGTTGTCTAGATTTTCATCACATGAGATCCCAGTCTGGGACAGAGTTTTCCTTTCATCTCTAACCTTCTTCCCATGCATTAACACCCCAACACGTATTCCTCCGCTGAGTAAAACACTGACAGCCTCCATCACAGTCCTCTGCAACCAAAAGGGTCAAAGAGCAAAATGGTAATTTGTTAACACCTCAATGTCCACACAAGAGAACCAAACAAATGTGAAGAAATACATATTGGCATATACCTTTAGTGATCCTACTGTTGCAGTTTCTGGAACTTCAATAAAAAGCTCTGGAATCCTAAAGGACTTAATGCTTAGCTTTACTGCACCAGAGATAAAAATACATGAGAACCACATTATCCTGTCTCCGGATAAATGTCTCAGTATCATTTACCATCCAGTCAAGTACCATGGGAGCCTTTTGAGAGGACCACAACAGCTAAGATAAGATAACTGAAGAGTTTTGAGATAGACTACAATAACCACCTGTATCTCCCTTCTTGGGTAACTTGGAAACACTTCCACTACTGAGTCCTCCATCAGAAGTTACGACCGAGCTTCTGTCAGGTGATCTTCTTCTCTTATAAATGATCTCACGCTGCCATGCGTTGTAACCATAACATGATTTTCTTTTGCGATAAAGAGTCTTCACACCCACATCTAGACATCCATGTTTAAAGTAAGAACAGGGTGAATCACAAAAAGAAGAAATGTGTTCAAAGATAAGTGAAGCAGGCTGTGTTATACTTACCAGCTCTACTGTATCCAAAATCTTTTGGAACTTGTTTCCAGTATTTGGACGACATGGACTTTCTTATTCTTCGAATTGTTGGAGACCTATACGACTTAAATTTATTGCTAAGTTTATGGTAACTATAGAATTTTTCATCATCATCTTTTCTACCTAGGTTAGTATGGTTCCCATGTCTAGCATAGGAACCATTAGGGGTCATATCCAAGGTGGATGGTGATTTTAAATCACCACCCACACAGACTGATTTCGGAAACTGCAGACCTAACGCAGTTGCATCCTCTAAGTTGCAAGTATCAGTGACTAAGCCTCCATCACCCACGCGATCGGTTGCTTCTCCTTGCTCGAACCCATTATTTACATTCTTGTTTTCACACCCTACATCCATCAAACCATGAATCTTCTTGTAATCAGACATCGGAGTCCGCTCCAAAACGCCGTCACTATCCGGAAATGAAAAACAACTGTTCACCACACACTTCTCAGTAGAGATATCATAAGTAGGCTTTGACACAGAGTTTCCTTGGTCAGAAGACTCAGATTTAATAGTCTTGCAATTTTCTACTTTCTCTTGCTTAATTTCTTCAAATGCATTAGAAGACGCAGAGGAACTCTCGCTTTCCTGTAGAATCTTTCCAGCCAAAGCTAGTAAGTCAATTGCACAGATCTGAGTGTTATCATCATCATGATCAATCCTCTTGTTTAGAACCTTCCTCTGGAAAAAAAGATTCATCAGAAGGCAAATTCATGACATTGAGCTAACAGATCCAGATGAATCAAAATTTACCCTGCATGAACGAGGAGCTCTGGGAATGTTGGGAAAATCAAATCCCACGGAAAGGCAATCTAACTTTCTCTTGAACACCATCTCTCAAATATGCATATCACTAGCAACACAAAAACAAAACAGAACAGAACAGAACACTGTAAAGAATCAGAAAGTAGCAACAAGAATCATAAACAGTAAACACCAATTTAGATCAGATCAACACGACCAAATCCGAGCCTTTGATGTAAGAAAGACACTGAAACAAGAAATGGATCACGCAAATGGAAAAGCGTTGGTAAAATTGAACAAGACTCAAATGCTAGAAGCTGCTTACAAATTCAATTATAAGATTCGAGACAAGATGAAAAGAAACAGTAACCTGATCAGATCTCGAACAAATTATTTCGACCCGCCAAAGAAATTTAATGGAAATTTGAAAACCGGATCAGAGTCAAAGGATCAAAAACCACCCAAAACCCCAAGAATTTTACAGATCGGTAAGTGAACAAGTCAATTGCGATGAAAAAACTCACCTATCAGCCACCAGTTTCTTGATCACGATCGCGAACCACTTATTATTACAGATCACGCTATCTTAAAACCCAAATTCCCCCATACCCGATTTGTGTGTTTTATGTATATATAAAACAATGTACAAAGGAAAAATTAGAATCGATTTATACAAAAACTCGAGATTCTAAGATTTAAAAGAAATGAAGAATTCTCGAGTTATTTTTTTTTTGTGTGTGTTGCGGTAAGAATCCGTCGTTGTCTTTAGAAAAGAAAGAAGGAAGATGACGTGAAAAGCCCCATTGAAACAGAAACCCCTTTTTTTATAATCATTCTTGTAAATTAAAATAAATTAAAAAAGTTTTTATTGACCACACAAATAACAACGGGTTTGAGATGAGGCAGTTGTTGTAAACCGGTAAACCGGCTATTGACGGTCACCCTTGTAAATTTATGGTAAAACACTAAAACCCCTCTCTCCGGTTAACAGGCTATTGATGGTAACCCTCTCTCTCCGGGAATCATCAGTTCATAACCCCTTAAAGAAGATAGGTTTGTCAGAAGAATCTTTATTTTAGGGATCGGATAAAAACAATACAACAGTGCTGTTTGTGATTGGAGTGGGGTCCTTTTTAATATACTAGTACTACAAAAGCTGTCTTTATCTTCCACGTGGGTAGAGAAAGCCTGTGACAACTCCATTGCTTTGGTAATAACGTCGTCACAAGGTTTTTTAAGTGTTCATTCAACTTGAGTGATAACATGAATTTCTTGATGAGATTACATGTTGAAGCATGTGCTAATGGGGCCAAAATGAACGTGTTATGTGTTTTAAGGTATTTTGTGAATGACAATGTTCGCGCCAATCTTATGGCTATTTTAGTGGGACTAAACTACTAAAGCATATGCTTGGCTAATTAATGTAATGAGAATCGAAATGGGTTGAATCAAACATAAATTTATGGCCGGCTGTTGAATCGAATTGTTTGTTTAATTATGTCCGTCTTGGACTTCTGAGAGTGTCTGTCTACTTCTGTGGCTGGCCTTGGAGACTTGGACCCTTGTAAATTATAACCATTCATGAATATGGGCCGCATGACGATTAGTAAATGGGTCGGATCGGACCATTCTATTGGAAGAGGTACAAGGAAAATGATCAGGCATACTACATACATTCTCCACAAACATGGACTAATCATTCTATGTTCCTTCTCTAATAAAGCTTTCACTGAATTCATGATTAGTATGTAAACCATCGTTGATTACAGTTTTATAATAATTAGACGTTATATATTGGGAGAATGTATGCATGCATGAAATATTTCAAAAATTCATATATAGATCTTGTTGTATCCTAGCTCGTTTCACTTTTAGTTTGTAGTTTGTACTAAACAAATACTGAAATACACATGCATTTCTTTCGCTTTATATAAAAACATATACACATGCTGCATGCACTTCAATCATATTGAAATCTCTAATTGGTACATTTTCGTACGATTTGTTGATATACTGGATTCATAGGTAGGTAAGTGGATTTATTTAAAAAGGCCAAATTTAGAAGAAAAAGAAAAGAAAAGAGAATTAGAAGGCAAGATATATATATATATATATATATCTTGCGCGGTTGCATGGTTAAGCATCAAGGCACAAAGGGACAACAACGACATTCTATAAAGAAAAAAGACGAAGCATCAAAAGGGGTCTACGGAAATTCAACATGGAGTATGGAGCTTAAAGATTTTTTCAATAAACCCATATAGTTTTATTATGCTTTTGTATGTTAGAACCTTGAAAACGTGTGGTGCCAAATAAGGAGAATAGTTTTATAACAGTATTTCTTACTTTAATGTTTATTTAATAAATTTAATTCTGAGTTACTTTGCTAAATTTTTTATTTTATCGAATTTTAAGATGAGCGTGTTAATATAGTTATACAAGTTTTTTCCCTTTCTATTCATTTATGTGACTTTTGTATTCATGAAATTTTTAAGATAGAACTACAATTTGAACGTATTAAGTAAGTGTCACAAGCTATAAAAGTTTGCTTGTGGATTAAAGAATTGTGCGAACATTGATTTAGTCAAATCACCTACCGACACGGTCTTATATTTGAGTCAATTATACATCGTTACTAACCTATTATAGACTATAGAGAGAGAGTCAGATTGATGTTTTTAGTTAGATAGAGCATATTTTTACAGTATTTATACATCAAGGCTGATATCATTTTATGTGCGATTTTCAAAATAATATATATATATATATATAATATGATTACAACAAAACTTAACCATTTTAATTAACAAGATTATTTTTGCTTTTAATTAAATTTGCTTTTGACATATGTCAAATTGTCAATATCTTGTACAATTAAAATTATTAAATTTCACTTGCTATTAAGTACTAACATATGTTAACTAGATAAGACCCGCCTAAATAGGCGGGTGTAACATATAACTGTAATTTTTTATCGATAATATTTAAATTTTAAATAGTAAAATAATAATCTATACATTGTTCTTGATATATAATTTTGAATAGTAAAATAGTATTCTTATGCATTTTATTTTATTATACCCATTCAATCTTATTGATGATATTTGAAGTCTAAATAGTAACCTACACACTTTTTCTTTATTATAATTTAGTATTT
>Ga0041059_1000967_pt1 | contig 22728 bp, 15 predicted proteins | sample AraColnosormetaG_FD_56232 | JGI IMG/M metagenome (GOLD analysis project Ga0041059, IMG submission 56232) | Arabidopsis roots microbial communities from North Carolina, USA - Col MF nosort | ecosystem: Host-associated > Plants > Roots > Unclassified | place: USA: North Carolina | collected... | reverse complement strand
ACAAGTACTCCATTTATGTTTTTGTCAAACCAAATCTGATGCTACCAAAAAAAAAAAAAACTGCTGATAACTTTTTTGGAGTCGTCATCGGCAAGTAGCTTAGCGTGAACTGCGTGGTATGCAATTATGCATCTTGTAATCTATTAACACTTTTCATATTTGTTGTACTAATAATTTTTTATTCCAAACATAAATAAAGTTCCAAGATCATGAAATTTTAAGATTAGATTGTTTCAAAAAGCAAGGTTTGATGTATGTGTCTCTGTTTTATTTATGTTTAAAAAACTTTGAAACATTATTTTATAAATTTGTAAACGCAAACTTAAACATACACAAGCTTCTGACTCAACTCTCATTAGCCTTTCAAACTTTTCAGTGTCACAGACTCGGAGTAGGGTTACGATTCGAGACAAGCTTCTGACTCAACTCACCAACATGTTTGAACCATAAAAGGGACCAAACGTTAAGGTCAAAAGAAGGCTAGGAAACACAAATAGATTTTATTTTTTCTCGATAATGGGAAACACAAATAGATAAAACTTTATGTATTTGATTTTTTGAACTAATATATGTTTTAAAGTAAAATAATATGTATCATAATTATGGAAAAATTTACAAATTCCACACCACGCAACAAAGGGGTGTTACAATGTATCACAAATTTCACAATCAATCGATCAATCCTACGAATATATAGTTTCCTAAAAAAAGACCTAAGACAATGTCTTGAGGACAAATCATAATTATGAAGAAGAAGTCGGAATTAAATTTATAGAAACTCCTCGACAAACTCGCCGAAATCGAAGTTGCCATTACAAGACTCGACGGCGTTAACAACGTCTTGGAAAACGGAGAGGCTGCAAGGGACCACCAACATAACCTTCTGCTCGAAACAGAGAAACTCGTCGTGAGACTTGTCGAGGAGCATCCTGAAGAGAGGATGATTCAAGTAGCTTGTTGGTACCACGCGCTTCACGCGCTCTTCCCCTACGTACACCGCAAACGTCCCCGTCGGCGTCTTTGACGCCATCATCGCCGCCTCGTCCGCCTCATTCATCAGAAGAGACTCGTTATAAGTTGACTCCGAGCCGCCTTCTCCTCCGCTTCTCGTCGTCGTGTTGATGCTCTTCATTTTCTTTGCTAAGTTCTTGAAGGAAGCTATTCTTTTTCCTAGCATTTTTCTTCTTTAAAGACAAGTATTTAGTTTTTTTACGCTAGAAACTCGTAGAGGAAATGAGATTATGAAGATGAAGAAAATGGAAGAAGAAGATGGTTGGTGATTATATACTAGATGAGATGTATAACAATATAATAAAAAGAGAACTAGCGAGCTTTTGACTTTAATTCATTTTTGTGTTCGTATTTATTTTTTTGTCTGTGTTGACTTCGAATAGTGGGGTGCATTTCTTGGCAGAGAGAAATGTAGTTTTTCAAATTATTATATAGTTTTGATAATCAAAATGCATATATCTCGTCGCAAATCATGGTTACGTGATATGTGTCTTTTGAGACTAAAATTGCACCACCTATTATTTTACCTTAGTACCTTACGCAAGCGATAGGTTATCACGGAGGTTCGTACGTATTCGTATATACGGCCCGTGACATTTAGTTTAATATATGAATTGTCATTCCTGATTCAAGATTAAATATATGGCCCTTTAATCATCGACATGATTGCTTGTTTTACAAAAATAAACCAATAGTTATTAATGATTTTTCTGATGACCGAATATTCAAGTTCACATAAGAGTAAAAAGTTGGTGATCATCCAGTGTCTTATCGGATATATACATAAATATAAGCTGAATATTATTTTAAATTAGTGGATGAAAACAAAATTATGGAATCCATATAATAATATGGTGTTTTGTTTTGATGAACTCTTTTTCTTTTAAGTGATGTTTCTTACATATTTGCATGTGCATCTAAGCATGAACATATTGTTTTAGTAGTAGGTAAGATGTCATAAAGTAGTGTCGTATTTAAGTGTATAAGATATACCTACCTATATAATAATATGAGAGTTGGAGTCACTAATTGCATGTTGACATATATGCGTGAATTTGTTGATTGATATCTCATTAAAGAAACCGGACATCATTCAAATGTGGTTAGTTTGAGTGGTTATAAAGAATACAAATTTGTTTTGTAAATACCAAATCATCCATAGTTAAGTACTAAGTTGTGTCTTAAAAATAATAATAATAATTCTTCAAATAACGAAAAGTTATGTCGAATAATACTGAAATTTGTAGGTATGTCGATGATTCAATGTCGATATAAAGTGGATAATCTCATATGTCATATAGTTTTAACAAAAATATTGTATTATGTGTCATCTATGTTAAGTAAAATCATAACAATATTATGTTTTATATATTTGACTAGAGAGAGACATATGATTGTATATTTGTAGAAAAGAATGATTCTCTAGCCGGCTCTGTATGCCGGCTTCTATACAACGAGAGCTGATGATAACTTAATAGTTGTTACCATTATCTGTGTTAATTTGTATAATTTAATTAGTTGTTGTTATCCCAGTTTTTAAATTCATATTAATAACTTCCTGCTGACTATTAAGGTCAGCATGAAGAAGAAAACAAAAGTGTATCAAATTTTATATTCGATTTCTAAAACGGTTGATTCAATCGTTATTATAACTTTGTTATTGGCCAGTTAATGATTGGATTGGTAATGCCCAACACCAACCTCATAGGCATAGGTCGAGAATATCTACCAAAGTGGGTATGAAAAAAGAATTTAAGAAAACTCATTTGATTTTTTTCTTTTGTCAAACACTCATTTGATTTGTTTTACTTATACAAATTCGGAGTCCATATTCTTACTTACAGGATTTTTTTAATTATTTGTTAGACTAATACCATCATATAATTAATAAGATATTAAGAATCAAACATAATTCTTTGTATTTTGTTTCGTTTAAATGATTATGAATTATCTCTAGTGCTTTGCATCGTCACGACACTGTTTGTCAAACAATGAACACTCTGCTTGAAACAATCGAAAAAGTTACCCAACAAGTTTATTTTCAAATCCACAACTCGATAACACAAGCTATAATATAACATGTAAACATATAAAAAAACAATCAAGGCTTTACTTTGTAGTTTGTACACCATATATTTGCTACTAGTTAGCCTCTGCGATAAATCTTAATTTGTAGTGAAAGATATGTAGGAGAGGCAAGTAAAGAAAAAAAGATGGTTTGGAGCTAGAAACTGTTAAGAGAGGTGGTGGAGACAAGAGGAAGAATAATTGGAGCATATTGGGCCACAATACTTTTGACTTTGTACAAAGTCAAAGGTTTATAGCTTTTCGAAATTCTTCTAGTAGGCCCCCATTGAACTCAAGTGATCTACTACTTAAAAATTTGTGGACTATATATGCTCTTTCCTTCACATGAATTGAATTTGAGATTACACTCCAAAATGTACTTCGCTAGGCTAGTGCTATGAGTATGACTCTTTGCTTTGAAGTTGTTTCTGCCTCTTATGCTTTTGTGGTCTTCGTATATGACCAATCGGTCTTTTGAGTATAACTCGATCAGAAATTTTCAAATTGAAGTGAATGTAGCTATTTAAGATAAATTAATATATATAATATATTCACAGTTTATGTTTAATATAAGTTTGTTAACTTTTGAAAATACATTGAGACTACACATTATTAATAATTAAAAGTTATTGGTGATTGGACCAAATGTCATTTCAATGGATAATCGATGCTTGAGTTGGAGTCAAAGGTAAACCATCGAGTCATTGTAATTATGGTTCGTACTTCACTAGCACAACCGTGACTTTGCTTATGGAGGTATTCTCTTTGATTAATGTCGTCAAATTTTATTGTAAAGAACAATGAGTTTCCAACTAATAAAAAAAAATAGTGAGTTGAGACTGTTTTCCCAATATTTAGTATTGATTCATTCACATTTTTGATATGTGATTTCTCATTTTCTCTTTTGTTTCTTCTAACTTGTTTTGGGTACGGAAAGCAAAACTAATCATATCACCAAATTGATGCATATCTTCACAGGCCCGGCCCAACAAATTTTGTAGCTCCAAGACAAAAAGTGGCCCTGGTTGGCTGGTTCAACGTTTTATTTGATCCAAGTCGAAAAACTATACTTTTACAAATGTAACTAATCGTTTTTCTTATACAGTCGATATATATTGTTTACCTTTAAGGTCTATTGCCTTCTAGGCAACTGACTTTATACACAGAAACACGAAACACGTAGACGAATGAATCATATTCGTATACATTTTGAAAAATCGTTCATGGTGCGGGAACTGAATTAGTCAAATATGTCATTCGTGACGAAGACAACTAGGATAAGCAATAAATAAATTAGCTTCTAGAAACTGTGGAGTGTGGTCCGTGTGGAGAGCTCAACTGTGACTAGAACATTCGAAACATTACTTATCTTCTTTCTGAGCTTTTAGGACAAAATTTTGTAGTAAACAAGAAAAATCACTATCTAGCTGGTTTTAATCGATAAAGGGCAAAGAGAACTTCTAGAAACCATATTGTGCCGTAGAAAGGATCGAGTTCCATACTCGTTTTTATTATTTTATTTTATTTCTTGATGTATTTTTAATTAGTCCAATGGTTGGACATTTGACTGCAAACAAGTTTCAAATCCTTCGACGCTCTTATCTTAGTCAGAGATGACGTAAGCTTAGTCAATGACTCAATCGAAAACCGTAGCCAATCCTCCTGTTTTCTTCAAAATAAAAATCAATGTTGTTTTTTATAACAAAAGAAAACGGCCAAAATATTGATAAGAAATTGGAGAAAAGGTGGTTTAATATTCTTGGTTACTATTTAGATTTATCATGCAAATAACCCTTTTGGGCATTCGATAAACTACATATAATGGTTTGACTCAGTATTTAATATTTTTCAATAAAGAAACATTTTTTTCTAGATAATTAGTTTTTAAGGCTGTAAATGGTGACCAAAACCGCACCCAAAACCGCATCGTAACAGTGCTGTAATAGTATCAAAATCTCTATATATACATATATATATTTATATATTTTCAGTACTATTTGAACCGCATCACACTTCTCCCGCACCGCAAAACGCAATCACCATTCGAAGCTTTAGATTACGAAAGAAAAACACGAATCCTCAAAGTTTGACCAATACTTCGGTAAATATGGAAGAAAAAACTAATAGACAGATACCACGAGGATGGAAATGCTACTTAAACAATATTGCAATCTATGCTTTGGACAACTTTTATAAAGCATATTAAATTAGTCTGCGTTTTTGGCTTTTTTACTTGATTTTTATATTCGATCAAATGATGCTATATAAAAGATTGCAAGTAATAACACGTTACTAAAGATACATATATCAACTTTAAAATGATAGCAGTACAAAACTAACAGTAATTTTCTTACCACCTTATTTATACCGCTTCATTTTATCGCAACAATCATTTGCGTTATAGCTAGCGATACAACGTCACCACTCACCAATCGAGACTAATATTTCAACGTCAAATTGTTATATCTTCATAGGCTAATATATTAATAGAGGAGAGGAAATGTCATAGTAAGTCGAAGTGTATAGGACCCCACGAAATGTGATTTGTCGGACTGCACAGGACAGGCCAAATGTTCTAGTCGGTTGCATCAATCAGTTTTGGGTAAGTAATAGTATTATTTGATTTTCGGTTCCCTGAATTTTTTGGAAAACGATAATACACAATTCTACTAGAGACACATATGGGTATGTGGTCTACTCGTTTTGCATCTTATTATTCCGATCCAAATGGCTCAAAATTATGCGTTAAAAATATGTTTGTGGTAAAAATTTTGGAAGAAAGCAGAGGACATTAAACAGAAACTCATACTAGTCTTTTGATTTTTTTTTATAAAATATAATCTTGTTATTTAAGTTATTCCTGGTTGTTAAACACGCTTAAATTCACAATGGTCCAAAGTTATTTTTTAATCTAAGATGAATCATTCAACTAATAAAACAAGATGAATTGATTTGCATAATATAATGTTTGAGCCGGAAAATGTAATTTAGCATGGGTCTACCTTATGTCTTTCTTGGTTTTCTATTGTAAAATCGTTGTCTAACCATCTTATAATATCTTAAAAACTGTTGTTTTACAAATTACAACAAATCTTTTTTTCCGTATTATCAATCTCTAGACAATGCGGGTCAATTATCTTACTATTTATGCGTTTATATTACAAAAATTGCACCTGAAAATAAGGAATTGATTTAGAAGCCTCCAAATGATTTGGTGCCATTCCAAATTAATTAAGAAGGCATCATACCATGAGTCAGTTAACTGGATCCAACCCCTTGAAAAGGAAGAATCGGCCGCCAAAAAAATGAGACCGAATCTTTTATCATGCTGGATTATGAATGTATACACACGTAATTGAGCCAAAACTAATCATAAATAGTTCTATACTTCAGAAAATAAAAATCAAAATACAAACAGTTAGTTAGCATCGTTTAGCTGGGTTTTTTTTTTTTCAATTCCAACTTGAATCAATTAAACTGATAGCTTTGGATAATACTGAATAAAAAAACCTTGTCACTAATTTGACGAAACATGAAGAAAGATTATAAAAAAATATTAAAATCTATCGAAAATAATTATATTTATCTACAAAACAATTTTTCCCGATTTAGTCATTTCTTAACAGTTACAAATATCCAAATCATATTTTATAATATTAAAAAAATCATATTATATAATTCCTGATTTTCAATTTTGCATATTACGTCGACACTTCGTCCTCCGGGTTTTCCGAGCACAAGTCCTAATCAAACAATAAGAAGACAAAAAGAAAAATAAAATCTGAAAAAGAACCTTTGCTCTTTGTTAATATAAAAAGCCCTACTCTCGCATCCAACGTTTCTTCACCTCTAATTCTTCTCACTAAAAATATCAAAAGCTTTCACATTACAATATCTCCCTCTCTCTACACAAAGCTCTCTATGCCACAAGTCGATATAGAAGCCTTTGTTTCTTCAGTATGCATCGGTGGCTCCGACCACCGCAAGATCGTATGCGAAACCCTCGCCGACGACTCAACGATCCCACCTTATTACAACAACTCCGCCGTTAGTCCGAGTGATTTCCCACCGGAATCTTATTTCTTGTCAAACGATGCTCAGCTAGAGTGGCTCAGCGACAACGCCTTCTTTGATCGTAAAGACTCACAAAAAGGAAACTCTGGGATTCTCAATTCTAATCCCAACTCGAATCCAAGCTCGCAACGGTTCTTACTAAAATCCAAAGCGTCGATCATCGGTTTGCCTAAACCGCAGAAAACGTGTTTCAACGAGGCAAAGCAACGGAGACACGCGGGCAAGAACCGGGTCATCTTGAAACGGGTCGGGTCAAGGATAAAGACGGATATTTCGCTTCTGGAACCTTCTTCTCCTAAAGTCTCTTGCATCGGTAGAGTGAGATCCAGAAGAGAACGCAGCCGCCGTATGCACCGTCAAAAATCAAGTCGGGTCGAACCGGTAAACCGGGTTAAGAAACCCGGGTTTATGGCGAGTTTCAGAGCTATTTTCAGGATCAAAGGCGGCTGCAAAGACGTGTCAGCGCGTGAGACTCACACGTCGACGAGAAACACACACGACATCAGGAGCCGACTTCCTGCGGAAGCTGATGAGAAGTCGGTATTCGACGGCGGAGAACCGGTGGTACCCGGTTTGGGTGGGATGACGCGTTTCGCATCTGGTAGAAGAGCGGATTTGTTGGGTGGTGGAGGATGTTGACGCGGCGGATGACAAGTGTAATACATGTGGGGTCCAGTTATATAGTGTTTTAAGTCCCAGGGGGAAAGTAGAAGAAATAGTACTTTAGTTGTCTTGTCTGATTTTTTTGAGTGGAACTCGTTTTGAAAAGTCGTTGGTGATGACGTGGCAGCTGATCAACGTTTTTATTCAGAAAGAAACACGGCAACGCGAAAGCGGTGATTTCACACCCACCGCACTGTTTTTGTATTCTTCTAGTTTCCGTTGTAAATAGTTCAGTTTAAATGTTATTATATCTGTATATGCTATTGTCAAACAAAATGTATTTGTTTCTGTTTACGTGTTGTTGGAATGCGATTTTCCTTGATGAGTAGTAGTCAAACCAAACCATAAACTTGATTAATCGAAAAAATATTCAAAATTGACAAATTCTTGAAGAGTTTAGAAAGAAGCACAAAAGTTTAAAGCTGAAGATTAATGTTGCAAATATTGAAGCTTAAGGTTTGGGGTAATGCAAATAAAAAAGATGAGCAAAGGTGAAAATGGCGATATCAATGGAGTGAGTGCTGCTTGTGATGCCAAGCGACGACGTCTTTGTATGGAAGATTTCCCCCGAAAATGTCTAAGGCACTTCCCACTGTTACATCTACACGTCCCTTTCCTGCGTCCTTGATCCTCTCTACATCATCCATTACCGTCACACCTCCCGCATAAGTTACTGGAATCTGTCAAGGTCAAAAAACATTTAAGATCAAGCTCAAATGAACAAGTTTGCAATCGAGCTTATCTCTATGTCTAAAGTGAAGTATAACGACTACATCTAATCCAATTCCGGTTTCACTAACATCACAAGCATTTTGAATAGAGTGAAGTTCTGTTAATTATCGTTAAGTCCATAAGATTAGTTCCGAATCATAAGAAACTGCATGTTATTACTCACCGGAGAGTAGTTGCCAAGCAATGCTACAAGCTCTTCATCGATCCCTAGCCTTTGAGAGAAGAAGTGTTAACACCACTGATCAGTACATACTGACTAAATACTGTATTTTCAATGCAAAACGAATTTACTCTAAGACACTAAAATCACAGCGTTGAGATATTTAAAGCTTACTTCTTTCCTTCAACGTCTACGCCATGCACCAGAAACTCATCTGAAAATCCTCCAAGAAACTCCAATGATTTCTCGTCAAGGATGACGTCGCTGAACTTCTGCCATCTATCAGTAACAATTGCGTATCTTCCATCCTGCGCAACAAAATAACCATATAAATACCTCAAATGCCGATCTTCTTTTCATGACCAATAACATTAAACTGAAGATGAAACTAGTCAGAGAATCACCTTCTTTCTGCAGCTAAGGTCCAATATCAGTCTTTGTTTCCCAACAATGCTCACAATATCTTTGAGTCTTTCAAGATCAATCTTTCCATTGTTAAATACATACTGAAATACAAAACGAAAACATAATTATCATCAGCTATACTTACTATGATAACATATTCAATCAAGCTAGATGACAGCTATACCGAAGTGACAATGACATGGCTTGCTCCCTCCTCAATATAACTCATGCAATTCTCAGAATTGATTCCACCTCCAACTTGCAAACCGCCTAGAATTCATCATCTTGTATCATATATAACACATCAAAACTTTACATTTCAAATTCAAACAATATAAAACAAACACCATGTGACATTCAACTAAACACATACCAGGATAAGCATGTAATGCTCCAATAGCTGCAGCTTGGCTTAAAGGGTCTGCTCCAAGCATTATCACATGACCACCCGTAAGCCCATCTTCTTTGTACATCTTTGCATACTCTTCCGCAGACTTATCCGATTCAAAATTCGTAACGAGAACTGAACCATCCTCTTTCAAGTCACGAAGTGTGGATCCAACTATCTGTTTCACTTTTCCCTATCGAAAATCACATCACACAGAGATAGATCCATAAATGAATTCACTGCACTCAACAGCCAGTGAGGATTTTCTAATCGGTGAAATTGATTTCATACCTTATGAATATCGATGCACGGACGGAATTGAACAGCAGATATGAGCTGAACCCTCGATGGTTTAGAGACTCTGAGATGCTTGATGAACAGAGAGCTCTGATTCTTCTTCTGGAACCAAGTGAGACCACCATTGGAGTATAATTGGGAGCTCAAAGTTCTCATCTTTGGAACTGAAACTGTAATCAGTAAGCACCAGTGACGTATCTGGTTCTAGATATTCTAGGGTTTAGATATCGGTTTATTCCGGTTTGGTTTAAAATTGGAAATCGATAAAAATGCCCAACATTTATCGATTCGTTTGACAAACAGAGAGTGATGCGATGGAACAAGAAGAACGTTATCAGTCTCGTCTCAAAGTCTCATCATCTTCCGGCGCCGATTACGCCACCGTTACCTGAGATTTACCGAATACCTAATCCTCCACCAAAGCTTCCGGAGATCTCAATTCCTCCGACACTTACGCTCTCTCCATCTCCCAAACACTCCAATTTCGTCAATTTCCTCGAGAACAATCTCCCTCACCATCAAACACTAACGCCACAAACTCTTCTTGGATTCCTCCGTTCCAAGATCCGTAACCATCCGCTCTACGCTCATTATGACTTCGCCGTCTTTAATTGGGCAGCTACACTCGACACTTTCCGTCATGATCACGATTCTTTCCTCTGGATGTCGAGATCACTCGCCGCCACGCACCGGTTTGACGATCTTTATCGTCTTCTCTCTTTTGTAGCTGCGAATCCATGTCCTTGTTCCTCAGGTATATTCTCTTGTCCAGAGCTTGAACCTATTTTCCGATCCGCCATTGATGCGTATTGTAGAGCTAGGAAAATGGATTATGCTTTGTTAGCGTTTGATACTATGAAGAGATTGATCGATGGTAAACCAAATGTTGGAGTTTATAACACTGTTGTGAATGGATATGTGAAATCTGGAGATATGGATAAGGCTTTAAGGTTTTACCAGAGGATGGGAAAGGAAAGAGCAAAGCCAGATGTATGCACGTTTAACATTCTCATCAATGGTTATTGTAGAAGCTCTAAGTTTGATTTGGCATTGGATTTGTTCAGGGAGATGAAGGAGAAAGGTTGTGAACCGAATGTGGTTAGCTTCAACACTCTTATTAGAGGGTTTTTGAGCAGTGGTAAAATCGAGGAAGGTGTTAAAATGGCTTATGAGATGATTGAGCTAGGTTGTAGATTCTCAGAAGCTACTTGTGAGATTCTTGTTGATGGGTTGTGTAGAGAAGGTCGGGTTGACGATGCTTGTGGATTGGTGCTCGATCTTTTGAACAAGAGGGTTTTACCTAGTGAGTTTGATTATGGTAGTTTGGTTGAGAAACTCTGCGGAGAAAACAAGGCGGTTAGAGCAATGGAGATGATGGAGGAGCTGTGGAAGAAAGGCCAAACCCCATGTTTCATTGCTTGTACTACACTCGTCGAAGGGTTGAGGAAATCAGGAAGAACAGAGAAAGCGTCAGGGTTTATGGAGAAGATGATGAATGCAGGAATTCTTCCCGATAGTGTGACATTTAACTTGCTTCTTCGGGATCTCTGCAGTTCTGATCATTCTACTGATGCAAACAGATTGAGACTTTTGGCATCAAGCAAAGGATATGAACCCGATGAGACAACGTACCATGTTTTGGTTTCGGGGTTCACGAAAGAAGGGAGAAGAAAGGAAGGAGAAGTTCTAGTGAACGAGATGTTGGATAAAGATATGTTGCCTGATATCTTTACATATAATAGATTGATGGATGGCTTGTCCTGCACTGGAAAATTCTCAAGGAAACAAGTCCGGATGTTGTAACCTGTGTTTGATCTGTGTAAACTAGACCCAAGCTATATCTATGTATCAACAAATTTTATTTTGAACATATGAAATGGAAACCAAGTTGGTTCTTTGTTTGGTTGCTGCACATTGCCACAGAATCATGCGTCGGAGATGAACTTTTTTTATTCGAAAGTCACAGTTGTTTGCTGGTATATCGCTATTGATTTTTTTATTAACTGAATGAAAAATGACAATAATTTCTGCTAAAACTCTCATAATCTTATAAGTATGTTTATGGTTCGAGAAGTGTGATTCTTCTTCTCCTTTTTTGTTTTGGAAGTGACATAGAGAGAAACTCCGATTTCTAAAACAACCTATTCAAGAACACGACCAGAGGCAGTGACAGAACATATACACACCCACACAGATTCTTGATCATACATCAACACATCTTGCTGTATCCCAGAAGGCAGTACCAGACTACCAGTACACACACGTTTGTTATTGCTGCAGTGTGCAGGGTAGTGATTAGATTGGGCTTTAGACTCGGGGATAACGAGAGCTGCCTTTCTTCTTCAAGAACTCTGGGATCTCCACTGAACCGCTTTCTCTAAAGGAAGAAGAGGGTCTTCTTGTAGCTCCAACTGACGCAGCATCTGCTTGTACCATCTGAACTGTTCGTCCTTCTCCCTCTTCTTGTCGTTTGAAACCCGTAGCTATCAGGGTTATGCTTACCTTTTACCAAAAAAAACATCAATTCTATCATCTCTAGAGGTCTTATCTATGTTTAGTAGAAGAAACATTATAAAGGACATACTTGACCGCTGAGGGCTGGATCTACAACAGCACCGAATATAAGATTGGCAGTTGGATCGACAAGATCATATATTACTTCTGCAGCAGCATTTACCTACACAAGACCAAAGTGTATGAAAAACTATAGAGCATCTTAGGGGTATGAAGCAAAATCAGGCTTTGCTCTAAGTTGTCTATGGAAGGAAGAAAATAAATGATTTTAACACCCTGTCAATGCGTCTCTCAAGATCCAGTTATTGTTTATGGATCTATCGACATAGAGATAAGAAACAAAGATGAGAGAGAGAGACAAAAACCTCAAACAATGTCAAGTCACTTCCGCCAGTAATGTTCCAAACAATTCCAGTGGCTCTCTCAATCCCAATATCTAACAAAGGAGATTGGATTGCATTTAGCGCAGCATCTCTTGCCCGACTCTTTCCTGAATGATTACAAGTAGCATGAAAGAATCAGCACGTTGCAAACAAAACAAAACCTTGCGCAAAAGAAGTTCAAGGTTCATGACTTTGATTATTACATCATGACATAGATGCACAATAGTTGAGTAACAGTGAATATAATATGGTCATTTTCAGTATCCCAGTCACTAGACTGGTTTCTTTGCCACACCAATCTACTAGCTCATTAGTTCAATTAGACTATTTCGACACATATCTAGTGACTAATGGTTCTGCTTATGAAACTATGCAGCTAAATGAGCTTATCCATCATTCCAAACTTACCTGTCGCAGTTCCTATTCCCATCAATGAAGACCCCGCATTTGCCATTATAGCTCTCACATCAGCAAAATCCACATTCACCAAACCAGGAATCTACAAATCAAGGACAAACGTAGCTGGTAAATCATTTGCCATACACAAAAAAATGATCACAGGATGCCCATAAGAAAAGCTATACCGTAATGATATCAGATATCCCACGAACCCCCTGACGGAGTATATCATCAGCTAGATTAAATGCTTCTGTTACCGGAGTAGACTGAGAGACAGCTGTAAGCAACTTGTCATTTGGAATGACGATGAGAGTGTCAACATTGTCTCTGAGAGATGCAAGCCCTTCTTGAGCCTGAACAGTTCTTCTTCGACCCTCAAACGAGAAAGGCGTAGTGGCAATACCAACTGTCAATATACCCATCGCCTTGGCAATTCCTGCAATTACAGGGGCTGCACCAGTGCCAGTTCCACCGCCCATTCCAGCCTATAAAATGATGAAGAGACATATAAACCTCACTCTTTTGGACAGATGGAGACCAGAACTAGCTGATAAGTGATTGACAAATGACACATACCTCTTTTTCTACAATCAAAGTTTATAACTAAGAAGAACAAATGCAATAGTAATAATAAAGATTTGAGGACATACTGTGACAAAGACCATATCTGAGCCATAAAGAGCTTCTTCAATAACTTCTTTGCTCTCTCTAGCAGCATTCATACCGATTTCTGGATTTCCTCCAGCACCTAAACCCCTAGTCAACTCCTTACCAATTTGTAACCTATTATCAGGCAAAACAGGAGACATTCTCATAGCCTGGATATCAGTGTTGACAATCCAGAACTCCACACCTGACATTTCACTCTCTATCATACGATTCACAGCATTTGATCCACCACCTCCCACACCAATAACCTTAATCCTCGCCTCATTGTAGTTACTCGGAGCAGATGGCTCTTCAAAATCCTCGACAACAGGTCCAGAAGACGTTTCCTTTCTTGGATTGACTATTGTACTAGTCCCTTCACCTCTAAGCATAGATATTTCCGGGTGAAGGTTCAAGAAAGGATCTTGAGCTTGGCTTTGGTAATGCCGTGGAGAGTTTCTGATTGGAGAAGATTCAGATTTCTGAGCGGCAACAACAACTCGGTTTTTCTTACTGTCAATCGTTCTAATGGAGTTCAACCTGCCTAAATGATTCTCCGGTAAAACATTCTTTCTAAGAACAGTTAGTAACCGAGAATCCGAAGGAGTAAAACACGGTGAAACGTAAGTTGCCATAATGAGACCAATCACTGCAGGACTTTACAAAATTCAGAACCAAAAGACTAAATCCAATTCCACTGATTACTTCCCTAACAAGACCTGTTCATAAAAAGCTAAATGGTCAAACCCAAAGCTCTCAATTTAGAGTTATATGATTCAGCCACAAAGTAAAACACGAAATCCACAAAGTAGCCACAAAGCAGTGTGATTTACATTCATAAAGTTAACATAAACAAAACCCAGTCGCATCTATGCTCCATTGTTAACCAGCAATAGATATCAAATCCTCAGAAATTGAGAATCAGTGGATGGTTTAAGACTTAGAAGAATGAAACAAGTGAGGAACCACAAAACCCAAATTAAACTAAAATGCTTTTTCCCATTACGAATTGAAGAAATTGAAGATGGGTATTGCGAAGTTTGCAGCATTACATGAAAACAAAGTAGAGAAATGGAAGAACACTGAGAAAAGCTTAGATTTTTGGGTAAATACAGTAAGATGGAGGACGAAATCAAAAGGATAAAGCTGGAGGGAAGTGGAGAAGAGAAACCTGAGAGTAGCAGAGGAAACCTGGAAGAAGAGTTGGGAGAGAAAAAGTGTGAATTGAACAAGGAGCTCAAGGTCTGGAGGAAACCCACGAAACGGAGGGTTTTGGTGTTTTCTGACTAGTAAATATCTCAAATTCATTAAACCCCCAATAATTAAAAAATATATAAAAAATGCTTTTGTTCATAAAATTTTTATTTTTATTTTGGTAAAATTTTGTTCCAATTTATCACTGTTATGTTGGTGTTGGTAAGAAAAAAAACTATGGGAAATGATTGTACTTTAAATTTCATTTCATGTACTTTCATTGAATTTTTTGTGTAAATTTGCTAAATGAATTTTATGAAGGAAACAAAAAAAATTACAAGAAAAATGTGGTGGCTACATTACATAGTTGGAACAATAATGTCATCATTTGAATTAACTAAAAACAAAAAGCAACTCTAGTCGTTACGGCAAAAGAGTTTCGAGGTTGTGATATTCCTTTATGTTTCATGGTTTAGGAATATGGTTTTGAACTTTTGATTAGAGTTTTCCTTGTACTTTACTTCTTTTGAGTTTAGGTTAAGAGTTCTATTACTATTAGGAGTTGATTTGGTGTTATAGATAAGACTCATTAGCCTTTGTTCAACAAAAAATAGCACATACATATAGATTAATGACAAGAATGAAGAAAAAGAAGAGGACATATATATAGGAGAGATAATGGAACACCAAAAGCAAACATAATAAACAGATTTAATCTTACATTCATTTATCGCATCAGCTACATTTACGGTGCTGATGCAAATTTATTGAAAGCGATAAAATAAAAACACACAAACATGGAACACACATGTAGATATGTGACATTGATCATAAGCAATGCACACATTATTTAGGTACTGATACACAATTATTCACGTTTCATATTTGGTTTTGCGTCCGGATGAGATACTTAACAAGGTCCGTAGCAGTGACAGTGCGTCTCGTTGTCTTCCACTTCACATGCCCCAAACCAAGTTGTGTTGGTTGCCCTGCAAAGAAGGTCACACAATTTTGAGCCGTCAACTTTAACACACACACCCTCTTGAGCTTCACCTTTAAAGCATGTTTGGGCTACCGCCTTTGGGAGTCCTGTTTTAACCATTCTCACATTAATCTTTTCACATCCATATCGATATTAATATAGGACAAAGGAAGTTAAGAAAATCTTAAAATTACCATTAGAAACCAACAAGATGATCATCAAGAGAGCAGAGAAGTTAACTATGAGCTTTGCCATATTTCTTTGTTGTTGTTTTGTGTTTGCTTCTTCTTCTTTTTTTAATAGAGCAGAGATTGATGAGCTTGTAGCTAACTATTTGAAAGCATAGAATCATTTATAGGGCAAACTCGTTGACTTTTATTTCTTCTATTTGAATCCAAGACATATATAGTTTATTAGTTTTTGTGTAATATGGATTAATGTATATAATGTCGCCATAATTTGAATTGCTAGTTGACAAAACAGAAATGAATTGCACGATCCACCCAATGTCTCGCTAATGATCTCTCTATGTTGCATCCAAATTGTAACAATTTTTTATATAGCAACATATTATAATTTTAATGTCATTATTTTGGCCCAACTAAAATTCAAGGGATGAGGATAAAGTATATAGAACACCAAACCTTGTATCATACGTATGAATACACAGAAATAGTTAAATATAATTATTGAAGTGTTCTTAGTAAAGTGCCTTGACTCAACTTAACATAATGAGCACATATAATGACATTGATATTGTATTGACTCTTTGTTTCATATGATACTATACCAAATAAATTTCTTATTATATAAAATGTTTTCATAACAATTTGACATGTCGCATAATTATAATCTCATGTTTTGCGATTAGCTTTTCCGCCAAAAAATGCTATATAACCAGAGGCTTAGAGTGAGAATAAAACAAGAAACAAATCAAACACAACAATTTTCCGCTTGTAAATGTGATCGTAGCCTTGGAGGACTTATAACTTAGGGTTCATGGGAGAATGTTAGTGGACGAATACGGGAGCGTTGACACGTTTGGTAGTTATTATTATGTTGTGTAATTAAGACTTTTTCTGGAAGCTAGATCGTTTCATCATCCCATATTCAATACAAACTTTATATATTACTAATACTAATTCTTTCGGGCTTTACAGGCCTAAACAGTTCTTAAGACTTGTTCACTAAATTATATATTAAAGTACAATGGCTCTTTAAATATCAACTTGTAACAAATTTGCTTGGACGTCTTCTTCCTCTCTGAAAAATCTTTAGCACAAATTTGAAATCCTCGAATATTTGGTCGGCGATGAGAAAGCAAGTATTAGCATTGAGTGACACGGCGGCTGCGAGGATTCGCCAACTTCTGCAGCATCAGCAAAAACCTTTCCTCCGCCTTGCTGTTGAAGCCAAAGGATGCAATGGCCTATCTTACGTCCTCAATTACGCCCGTAATTTCCATTTTTTCCCACATATATATTTCTTTTTTGTTGATTTTTTCCTCATAAATTATGTTGATATATATTTGATGCTCATGATGAGGAGGGAGTTCATATTGATTAGAGAGATGTATGTAATAATTAAAGGCACATATTCTATCAGGTTCAGAGTCAAGTTTTAGGGTAGGTTTTGTCACCTTCCTAGGAACCTAAGACCTTTTGTTTTGTAGCACTTTTGAGAACTTTTAATAGATGACTTAAATGTGTCCTGACTCCTGAGGCTTCCTATTTGGCGTTGTTCTGCTATGATCTTTGTTTTCAGAGGAGAAAGGGAAGTTTGATGAGGTGGTCGAGGAGAAAGGTGTAAAGATCCTTGTGGATCCAAAGGCGGTGATGCATGTGATTGGGACAGAGATGGATTTCGTGGACGATAAGCTTAGGTTTGTGCCCTTTCACGTGCCAATCTTGACACTCTCTTTATTCATGGTAAACATGTTTGCATTGTATTGGCACAGGTCTGAGTTTGTGTTCGTCAATCCAAACGCGACAAAGTGTGGATGTGGTGAGTCATTCACGACAACATGAAAGGCAAAATTACACATATAACATAATAAGACATATATAACTCTATTACTCTACCACAGTAGTCGATGAAATTTGCTTTGTAAATACAACTATCTTAAGGCTGTCTTCCGTGTAGGTTCGCAATTTGCGACGTTTGCGATGATTTAATGTAATGTGAATAAGTGTGTGTGGAAATGGGTTTCGTTTCTACGTATTACTCTGGATTTCTTACGACTTCAACAAACCAATGAAATTTTGACATCAAAAATAACTCCGACATAAAAATTGGCCAAGTCGGAAACATTTTACGATAAATAAAAACCCCACACTGAAGCCTGGTAAAAAAAAGTGGGTAGAAATGTGAGTGTGGTTGATTACTCTAGCCCGGTTAAAGTCAGCCACTTTAAAACACAAACATCTTCCTCTACAAGATTCTCACACTCTCTCTCTCACTCACACAAAAGAAGAAGAAGAAAAGATTCTGGCAAAAAGATTCATCCTCCATTCCTCCTCCTCTGACGATATCACCGATCAACAGCTCGGAGATTCCACTTCCGACGGCTGCTACGTCATCAAGAAGGTTGAGAGAACTGTGTGCAAGAAGAAACAGGGCTGGCGTGGTAAATCCATCAAGACATGCCAAACATCCATTGAGATCCATATCCATTGTCAAGCCAAGTAAGCATTTCTGTTCTCTCGGAATTGAGAGTTTTCTAGGGTTTAGAGTTTACTTGATTCGTACGGGTTATTAGTGATTTTAGAGTGTTTGATTTTGTAAGTTACATGATTACAGAGTCTTCCAAACCAACACGGTTGACACTGATCAAGACGATCTCAGTGCTCTTCCGAAACGGTTCTAATTAATTCTTCGACTTAATCTTAAGAAAATTTACCCTACTTTCAATCACTAACTAACTTGTTTCTCTTGTTCTTGATTGTTGTTGTTGCAGCTAGAAGAGGAAGTGGAGAAGGTATATGACTCGAGAAGAGTGTGTTCCACAGAGAATGCAATAGACAAATCAACATGAAGAAGACAACACTCTCTCTCTCTCACGTTTACTTTGTTCCTTGCTCTTTCTCTCCTTGTATTACTGAATGTTAAGCAGTACTCTAATGTAATTTGCATCTTGATCTATCTAGGTTACTAGGTTTAACTATCTGACTTGTGTCCCGAGTATCTTTTGTCTTGCGCATTGTGTCATTCCAAATTAAGACTCTTCATGGTAGTGCACAGAAACAGAGTGTACCTAAATCTACAAGTGAGCATAACACTCGTTATATTTTCCAAAGATTGATGATGTTGAAACACAGAATCACTTTCTTTGTTCACAGGGAACACTAGTAAAGCAGATCAGATGGTGTTCCTCCTACCAACACAGAAAACATCAAAGTATAAAGATTCTATAACCTCATTCCTCAAAGACAAAACAACAACGTAGAAAATCATCAGTTTTTCCCTCGTTCTGTCTCCGACTTCTTCTCCATCTTCCTATTGTTTGTTTAGAGTGGACAACTCGGGTTCCTCATCAATGTCCGCAATCTCCCGTTCGATTTCGGCAATTTCGGTTGTGCCCTTGACTTCAAACTCTCAAAATACTGCAACCATAAACCAACAATTCCATTTTGTAGTTTTCTTCTGACCAAAATACTGCAACCATCTTAGTAATGCAAACTCAATAGGTGTCTTTACCTGTTGCTTCCTCTTCCTCTCCAACTCCGCCTTGATGAAAACATAACAAAGGCTAAATTGTTACAAACTCACTTTCACAAAAAGAATAAACTCTTTAACGAGATGAGTAAATATATACCAATGCATGTTTTAGCTGCGCATTCTCTTCTTTCAACTGGTTAAGTTCAGCTTCCAATTCCACTGTATATGCCTTCCCAAAACAACAACAACAAACATTAGATTTTTTTCAACAAGAAACATCATAAAAGGAATGAAGAAGGTCTCTATTTACTTGTTTTCTTGCTCTAGATCTAGCAGCAGACTCGCGGTTCTTGATCATCCTCCTCTGTCTTCTCTCCACTACTTTCTCCACTGGACCATCCACTACTCTTTTCCTTCCCCTTAGCCCTCCCATATCTACTCCATACTGACCTCCTATGTTATCCACTTGTCCATGTCCTAATCCATCTGAAGACACCGGGCTTAACGGTCCAACCATTCCCATTTGCTGTCCACCCGCTCCAAACCCAACGCCACCTCCATAGCAAACACCTGCCTGAACTGGTGGCGCCTGCTGATACCCTCCTCCTCCTGTCCTTTTAGCATAACCTGATGGGTCACCCACACCCATAGCTTGACCCGGGAATGAAGGATCACCGGTTCCTTGAAACACACCATAAAGCTGTTGCTGTGCAGCTGCGGGTATTACACTAGACGGGTTTTGGTTTTGGTTCGGGTTTGGATTAGGTTTAGGATTAGTGGGATGTTCTCTAACCACACCAGCCTTCACCAAGAAATCCTCAAGTGTCATCTCTCCAAAAGTCGGTTGTCTAGCCGCAGTCTCACCGCCGTTCTGAGCATTGTTCTGTCCATTACTACTACTACTACGTCCATTGCTGTCTCCTCCATTACCGCTACCACCACCTCTATGTATCTCAGACCAAACCTCATCAACAGTCTTCCTACAAAGCGGAGCTGGAAGTGTCAAAGAGCCTTGTCGAGGAAGACTAGACTCGTTCGCTATCCCTCTCTTATTGTTAGCATCTTCGTTGCCTCTAGAACCACCACTAAAGACACCAACACCACCCTCGCCTCCATTGTTATTGTTGTTGTTGAAACCATTGTGATTAGCCGGAACAGAATGTGAACCTGCAGCTGCTGCTGCTTGTTGTTGATTGTTATTATTCTCCTCTGCGTTCCAAATAGAGACAAGAAACTCGTCCATGTTCATGGACCCAAAGTTCTTGCCGTTCTCACATAAAGCATGTTGGAACTCGTCAAGGGTCAATGAGTAGATAGAGGATTGTCTTCCCAAAGAAGTAAACGGATGATTCTCACCACCACCTCCTCCATTATGTCTCGCTTGCGCCATGGACGACTCTACTTCTCGCTCTGACGTCAACTTCGTTTCTCTAGTTACCATTTAACAACTGCATCATATACACAACAATAACCATTTTTATATCTGTATTCACACAAACTATATTGAAATATGGATACCACCTAAACGACAATAACAATTTTGTCTCTTATATATTAAATTCATCGTATTATTTTGACCAAACTTCAGTTACTTGTCCCTGTTCAGCTATTCACGAAACTCACTTAATAGTTGTCCCTTATTCAACTATCACGAAAAAAGACAATTGAATTATTTGATAATTGATGCTCTCAAAGAATGAAATAAATTATTTTGGTAAAGTGGAGTTTAAATGACGTAAAAAATATTGAAATAACAAGAATGAAAGAAGGTAATTAAGTCGGTCCACGTGAAAATAAAGAAGAACGGTCCACATCGTGACAGCGACAAACGATACTAAAATTAGCAATAAATAAACTAATAATTTACTCTTCCAATAAAGTTTTCGTTACCAAAAGAGGAAAATATCTTAACCCACTCGTTTTCTTCTTAAAGCGAACTTATCAACACAAGATTTTTTTCCTCTTTAATCATTTATTAATACGGTTTTAAACAAAAGATAATCTAGAGCTTAACCTGATGATTAGTAAAATAAATTAATCATTAGCTTGGGTCATCATTATATCCGTCTATTACTAAGTATCACTTTACCACAAAGTTTAATATTTGGTAATACGCAGATAAGTAAGGACCAGAAAACGAAGACCTAAACTTATAAATAAAGAGATAGATTTATTTAACAGTCTTCTAATCCAAGATCTTGAAAAATTATAAAACAAGAAAAGTGTTAACCTGAAAATGAAATCTGTGTGTCTAAAAACCGGTGGCTTTGTGTTCCTCCGCCGCCGGAAAACTGAGAGAATCCGCTTCTTGTTATGGAGGTTCTCCTCCTTCACATAGTTTAAAAGCCGCCGGAGAATTTTGACTGAAAGGTTTTGAGAAAGAGAGAGATAAATGGGTAGGAGGCGGTAAAAGAGAGATTGATATTTATGTTCTCACCGTGAGAGTGTGGCGCGTGGGGTCTAAGAAGAGAGGCGTGAAGGTCAACATCTTTTGTCTAAAGTTATCTTTCGACCAATGGAATGCTAACTTAGACAGGTCCAGGTCCAGGCCCATGATCAGAGACAAAGAATCCGTTCGGCTGCGGACGACACGTGTCCTGCACGTGTCTCTCTTCTGTTTCTTGCAGTGTCTTCTCACAGGCTCGACACGTGTGACTTCGGCTACACAAATGTTTTTTTACGTCTAAAACTAGACATGATTTTCTCTCTTTTAAGCATATATAAGATAATAAGAACGTGAAATTTGGATTAGAAGAGCGAATTAAAGTGTGATCTTTTTTTACATATTGGTTCATGATTTGTTTTGTGAAATTGACGGATTAATTTGATTGATCAATACTGATTTACTTTGGTAAAAACATATTTAGGTTAGATTCAAGATGTTATGAAAGAAATAGTCAAAGTTTGTAAACACTTGTTTGTCGTTGAGCTTCTAGCTGGTGAAAGTAGACTTGTTAGATTTTGAATAGAATTACGTTTAGTGAGACAAAAACTTATTAAAGAATTAAAACAAATCAAAGTCGAGAAATTATCCTCTTCCTTTTTTACTTTTTTTTTCGAAGATATTTTATTTAACTTTGANAAAAAAAAAAAAACATGATTCCGAACTTCCATTGGGAGTGCACGTGGACTATTCACTGCATAAGGACTATCG
>Ga0041059_1000966_pt1 | contig 22737 bp, 7 predicted proteins | sample AraColnosormetaG_FD_56232 | JGI IMG/M metagenome (GOLD analysis project Ga0041059, IMG submission 56232) | Arabidopsis roots microbial communities from North Carolina, USA - Col MF nosort | ecosystem: Host-associated > Plants > Roots > Unclassified | place: USA: North Carolina | collected 2013-09-02 | reverse complement strand
TTTCGGTTGCCAAAAAAAAAAAAAAAAAAAAACTTTCACTTTCGGCATCAAATATATACTACTAAAAAAGTTTTTTATACGTAATTCTTTTTTAATATTTGATTAGTTCAGAATATTAATTAAAAAAATTACTTTTCGTAATCACTACATTTTGTAGTTATATGATTTTTAATTTAAAATAGTAAAAAGGAGAAATGTAACTAATTAAGCTAACATGCGCGCGATAGAATAAGGTGAAGTTTAAATTTGAGCACAAGATAGAAAATTGAGGTCAATTTAATTCGGAAGTGGTTCAAGGTATATTTTCACAAGAAAGAAAAACGTGAGTTCATTGAATCCCTCTATAACTTTACTTGAGAACAATGTAATAATATGTAAATCTGTTAGGAAACGAGCAGCCACATATGCTTTAAACAAGAGAACAAGAAAAAGAGCGGCCACATGTGAAAAAAAAACACCAGCCAAAATGTGAAACTAAGAAAAGAAAAGAAAAACCATCGACATCGTCCAAAGGATCGACCCGTCTTTTCTGGTTTGGCAGAAAACAAACTTCCAAGTTCCGACTTGACCTAGTCTTTATGCATCTGCAGTGGTGTTTTCTTTAAATCTTTTTTTGAATGGATTTGAAAATCTTATTTTTTCTTCTTCTTTCAAAACACTAACTGTGAATCACCACCAACATTTTATTGTTCTAAAATCCCTATTTGTATGTTTTATTGGTTACTTTCCCAAATATGATGAAAGTTTATTGGTGTACTTTAGTTTAGAAATGTAAGAAATTTCAGTTGTATTATTAGGTCAACCAAATATTATTCTTGAATAGTAATGTCAAATTTTGTTTATATTGAAAAATCAATAAGACTGATATCTACTAAATGTGATTTGCTATACTAGTAGAGCTAGTAGTAGCAAGATTAAAATTCATATTAAGAAAAAATGGAAAAGAAAAACATGTTTCGAGAAAAATATACAGATCAGAGACTAGAGTAGAAAACAAATATAATGTCAGAAGAACCCAATGTGACGAACAGTAACAGAAACATGTTACCAAATTTTTGAAGATATATTTTTATAAAACATTACAATGTTCATTGGACTTCCGTTATTTCCGGATATAAAATATCTTCTTTCTGCGTAGCAAGCAATTACATTACATTAGGTATATTAAGAATTTAAACATGTGTTTTGAATCATTAAATTAATTAGATAAGTAAGAGAAGAGGTTGGGAGCCTAATAAAAACAAAACAAAAAGGAAAAAGTGGATAGGTTGCCAATTGTGCCGAAAAGAAAGAGAAAGCATGAACCTCGTGCGTTAAATAAGTATCAGAGACATACTACATTTTAAAAACTCTCACATGAGAAATCAGAATCCGTTATTATTCCTCCATTTATTCATCTCAAAACCCATATCTCTCTGTCTTGATCTCTCTCTCACTTTCTAATAAGATCAAAGAAGATGTCGAAAGCTACCATAGAACTCGATTTCCTCGGACTTGAGAAGAAACAAACCAACAACGCTCCTAAGCCTAAGTTCCAGAAATTTCTCGATCGCCGTCGTAGTTTCCGAGGTTCGTTTGGTTTTTAGTCGCTCTCTCTTTTTTTTTTCTTGCGATAAATCGAATTTATTCATATGGAACTCCTGCAGATATTCAAGGTGCGATTTCGAAAATCGATCCGGAGATTATCAAATCGCTGTTAGCTTCCACTGGAAACAATTCCGATTCATCGGCTAAATCTCGTTCGGTTCCGTCTACTCCGAGGGAAGATCAGCCTCAGATCCCGATTTCTCCGGTCCACGCGTCTCTCGCCAGGTATTTTTGTCTTTCCGGTAAAGTTTTTTTTTTCTTTCTAACTTTTTTGGCGCTACCAGAAAAGACGAAAAAATTTGAAATTCAAATTTTCAAAACATTCATTTTCCTCAGGTCTAGTACCGAACTCGTTTCGGGAACTGTTCCTATGACGATTTTCTACAATGGAAGTGTTTCAGTTTTCCAAGTGTCTCGTAACAAAGCTGGTGAAATTATGAAGGTCGCTAATGAAGCAGCATCTAAGAAAGACGAGTCGTCGATGGAGACAGATCTTTCGGTAATTCTTCCGACCACTCTAAGACCAAAGCTCTTTGGCCAGAATCTAGAAGGAGGTTAGTATAATAAAAATAAAAATCACTTAGTGCTGGATTCTTCTAGAATTTTAGTTACATATTATTGCATGTAGAGATCTAAGAAGAGTTTGTTGTTAGAGAGGAATTGGTTGCTAATTAGTTTGGAATTAGATATCAAAGAGTTAAAGACTATAGTTTATGTCTATACGTATTAATATACGTTATTAATAAAAGTATAAACATGTTGTTTAATTTCTGATAAGAAACTGGTTTATGCGTGTGTATGCAGATCTTCCCATCGCAAGGAGAAAGTCACTGCAACGTTTTCTCGAGAAGCGCAAGGAGAGGTAATGATTCTTCAACAATCCAAGGATTTTTACCCCCAAATAATTAAAGAAAGGTTTTTATTTTTCTCTCTCTCGACCTTTTTTTTACTATAAGTTATTTAAGATAGTAATTATGGGTCCTGCCTCTTTTACTCTCACATACAACTTAAGATTCAACTAGTTTTGTTCAACAACGCACATGCTTATACGTAGATAGATAATGGAGATCAGTAGTAATATCGGTATACGTAGGTTACTATTGTAATGGAACTTTTAAAAAGCGCGTTGACTTTGAGTCTTTGACTCTAGTTCTGTTTGCTACACCGACAAGTTATATTTTTCAAAATGATGAGAAAACGAGGAGAAACACCGGAAAAAAATTTGAACTTTTACTTTTATCAGACCATACGGCCAAAGAAAGATCTGTATATTATATAAGTTATCACAAAACGCGGTTTCACATTTTCTTTTTCGTCTTGTTGTGTTTGCAGATTAGTATCAACATCTCCTTACTATCCGACATCGGCCTAAACGATCTCTTTTTAGATTGGGACATGGACCAAATTTGTCTTTTTCAATCGGAAGACATCCATGTTCGTTTTTGGATTTGGCTTATTTCCAATCTTCTTTTGAAGCCTTCTTCGTCGTTGCTAAATCGTATACTATTCACGACAAACGTTTTTAGGAGATTACGTTACCTACTAAGATTATATATATTGGTTTGTTTTTAAAAATGTCTATTATCTTTATTGTCATTGATAGCTTGATTTAAGAAGCTCTCTCTTATCCCGTGACCTTCTACTTTTGTTTTATTTTTTAGTATATGGTAAAGAAAATTATAACACGCCTCTTTTAGCTTCTCATGAAGCTTCCGTATCAGAGTATTATTAAAGGAAATGTGGCCATTCATCTTTGATTATATTGGTTGGTCTCTAGCTTGGGTTGTCCTAATTGTTATAATGGAAAACAGTTTAAGAAACACGTGAGTATTAGTTATATAATACTATCAAGTCTACCCGACTAATTGTGTCTTTATGTCAAAAGTCTTTTAACATGAGTTTGGTGGAATTTGTACATTGGAATGAAGATGAAAAGAAGTGGTAAAGTGAACGTACTTTGTGTGGCTTCTTTTAGACAATTACCCCTTTCATTGAATAGTATCCATCACTAGTACTAACAAAAAAGGGATGGCTGGTCCGGATTTAAGAAACAAAAACCACACAACCATTCACTGCGTCTTCTTTATCATTGAAACCAAGATACTGTAGCTTATTGATATGAAATAAATACCACCATGTGCATACGTGAGAGTTTTTTTATTACATGTAGTTTCTTAAAAATGTTTTCGTGTCTCTTTAAGTTGTGTCAAGTAAATTGCTTCTCATTTAATCTACTGCGATGACATAAACTTAGTTTGCACATTGCAATGGCTAATGAGAGTACTAAACTTACATCATGTTGTTTAAGCTTTGAAGATGGAATACCGTATATCAAGTTTTAATTAGTAGCTCTGATTCAGATGTTTGGTTTAGATTCAGATTCAGATTAGTCAAGTGTTTGGCTTTGGTCAAGTTGACTGCATAAGCCAATCCTAATATCTTTGATTCATCACGAGTAATTCAAATTAATTATTTGATTCGATTTGGTCCAACACCAACAGTTTATCCTGTTCGTCTGGAAAAAATCTAATATATCAACCAGCTATTTACATAGCATTCGGCCAAATCATTCCAATAGAATGAAACATCCTATATCAATCAACAGATCGAGAAAATGAATGTCCAAAAACAAAACCTGTACTAACTGATTCACATCAGTTTGGAAACAAACTTAAGAAACAGGAATACTTAATTTGAGGAAAATCCTTGTAAATTTGATTATAAAAAAAATTACTTGCTAGATGGCAATACAATCTGCGGAACTGAGAGATTTCATAACCCAAAAAAAAAGGAAATTGCATAATTTAAAATTCACCATTATCAGTTTTGAGCAAACAAAACAGAAGTTAGAAAAGAGATTGACGAATCGGGACATCAGTTTTAAAAAGCTCGATTTATATAATCCGCATGAGTTATAGGAAAGCACCGTTGTAGTGCAAAATATTCATCATCTGCTCCGATTCGTTCAATCAATTTTTTCAGTTGAAATTAAGATTCAGAAAAACAAGAGGAAAACTAAACACCAACTTCAAAACAAATTCTAGCAATCCTAGCTTAGAAATTCAGATCTTAAACATGGAATAACAAATAACGAAGAGTATTGAGAAGGAGAGCTAACGAAACGAATCTGAGTCTGTTGGGTCATCACAGCTACAGCCCTCTTTTATAGGGTGAAGCCTTTAGACTCAGAGAAACCCTAGTTTTGAATTTGGTTATCGAATCTGGGCCACATGGGTCACACTATTACACATTATTGGGCCGGCCCATATCTCTTTAAATTTGGTTTATCCAGAATCATTCGATCTCAGTTGGGAAAAACCGGTTTTGAATAAACCGGATTGGACACTACTCCACTACTTGTCTCCACTCTGCTCGTAATCCGCATGATCGTGTTCATGAGAATAATTCATGTTGCGCAGACTCGCAGATTGATGATCCGATGCAATCGCATTCGACAATGTGGGTTTTCTGTGAAAACTGCGGCATTGGATTTAGAATCGTCGGATTCGATAATCCCAGGCTTAGACTCTCATGCTTACGGTGCAATGCTCCGTCGCTGCATTCAGAAGAACGACCCAATTTCAGCAAAGGCTATTCATTGCGACATCTTGAAGAAAGGAAGCTGCTTAGACCTTTTCGCCACAAACATTCTACTCAACGCTTATGTGAAAGCTGGCTTTGACAAAGATGCGTTAAACCTGTTCGACGAAATGCCTGAGAGAAATAATGTCTCTTTTGTTACTCTTGCGCAAGGGTATGCGTGTCAAGATCCCATTGGTTTGTATTCCAGGTTGCATCGAGAGGGTCATGAGCTTAATCCACACGTCTTCACTTCTTTCTTGAAGTTGTTTGTTAGTTTGGACAAAGCTGAGATTTGTCCATGGTTGCATTCTCCTATCGTTAAGCTCGGTTATGATTCTAATGCTTTTGTTGGAGCTGCGCTTATTAATGCTTACTCTGTCTGTGGTTCTGTTGATAGTGCAAGAACTGTTTTTGAAGGGATTTTGTGCAAAGACATTGTTGTTTGGGCAGGAATTGTATCTTGCTATGTAGAAAATGGATATTTCGAGGATTCTCTTAAGCTGCTATCTTGTATGAGGATGGCTGGTTTCATGCCCAACAACTACACCTTTGACACGGCGCTTAAGGCTAGTATTGGGCTAGGCGCATTTGATTTCGCGAAAGGTGTTCATGGCCAAATCTTAAAAACATGTTATGTGTTGGATCCTCGTGTGGGTGTTGGTTTGCTTCAGTTGTATACACAACTCGGAGACATGTCTGATGCTTTCAAAGTGTTTAATGAGATGCCAAAGAATGATGTGGTACCTTGGAGTTTTATGATTGCTCGTTTTTGTCAAAACGGTTTCTGCAACGAGGCGGTTGATCTTTTTATTCGAATGAGGGAAGCTTTTGTTGTCCCTAACGAGTTTACTTTAAGCAGTATTTTGAATGGCTGTGCCATCGGAAAGTGTTCTGGCTTAGGTGAGCAACTCCATGGTCTTGTAGTCAAAGTTGGCTTTGATTTGGATATCTATGTCTCAAATGCTCTTATTGATGTATATGCCAAATGTGAGAAAATGGATACCGCTGTGAAGTTATTTGCTGAGTTATCAAGTAAAAATGAGGTAAGCTGGAACACAGTCATTGTCGGGTATGAGAATCTAGGCGAAGGAGGAAAAGCGTTCAGCATGTTTCGTGAAGCGCTCAGAAATCAGGTGTCGGTAACTGAAGTAACTTTCTCAAGTGCTCTTGGAGCTTGTGCTTCATTGGCGAGCATGGACCTCGGTGTCCAAGTTCATGGACTGGCGATAAAAACCAATAATGCCAAAAAAGTTGCAGTGAGTAACTCATTGATAGATATGTATGCAAAATGTGGTGATATCAAATTCGCACAATCGGTGTTCAACGAGATGGAAACGATAGATGTCGCTTCATGGAATGCGTTGATCTCAGGCTATTCCACACATGGACTGGGTAGACAGGCATTGAGAATCCTCGACATTATGAAGGATAGAGATTGCAAGCCAAATGGTTTAACATTTCTTGGTGTTCTTTCTGGATGCAGCAATGCAGGATTAATAGATCAAGGTCAAGAATGTTTTGAATCAATGATTCGTGATCATGGTATTGAACCATGTTTGGAACATTATACGTGTATGGTCAGGCTTTTGGGAAGATCAGGGCAGCTTGACAAAGCAATGAAGCTGATTGAAGGGATTCCATATGAGCCTAGCGTTATGATCTGGAGGGCAATGCTTAGTGCCTCTATGAATCAGAACAATGAAGAGTTTGCAAGGAGATCGGCAGAGGAAATACTAAAGATCAATCCAAAGGACGAGGCGACATATGTTCTGGTATCAAACATGTACGCAGGTGCAAAACAATGGGCAAACGTAGCTTCCATTAGGAAAAGCATGAAGGAAATGGGTGTCAAGAAGGAACCTGGTTTAAGTTGGATAGAACATCAAGGTGATGTGCATTACTTCAGTGTGGGGTTATCAGATCATCCGGATATGAAGCTCATAAATGGAATGTTGGAATGGCTTAACATGAAAGCAACTCGAGCTGGTTACGTTCCTGATCGGAATGCGGTCCTGCTCGATATGGATGATGAAGAAAAGGATAAGAGATTGTGGGTTCATAGCGAGAGGTTGGCTTTGGCGTATGGGCTTGTTCGAATGCCATCATCAAGAAATCGCATACTGATCATGAAGAATCTACGGATATGTTCAGATTGCCACAGTGCTATGAAAGTGATTTCAAGTATCGTACAGCGAGATCTGGTTATAAGAGATATGAACCGGTTCCATCATTTTCATGCAGGAGTCTGCTCTTGCGGCGACCACTGGTGAATGGTAACTGACTACGTACATAAACACAAAATCTCAACTTTTTTTCTCTTCAGTTGAATTTAGGTACATTAGATTACGACAATGCCTGATAAGTATTTGCACATGACATAGTACAGAGTATTATTAGTAGTCACGTCAACTACACAGATAAAGGAAAGCGAAGAGCTTAACCTTGGACTTCGACTCGGACTCATACAAGCCTAGAGACTAGAGATCACACATAGTCACATAGATACAGGTTTCCACAGAATATGTGACTCAGCATAACGATACAGAGATCACATATCCATGTCGGCAAAGATCTCTTCATCCTCTTCATATGGAGGACTGTCAGTGAGAAATGCATCATTTGCCAGGTTACTGCAACAAAACATTTTTCGAGTTGGAAGTACTTTTTAAGAAGAAGACAGTGAGAGAGAAAGACAACTTGGTAGGATGACAATCATCTAACCTCGTGCAGGAGAAACGAAAACCCGCAACGCGCTTCAGTTTTCGGTTGTAGAATAAGAAACAGAAAGACCATCTGGATGTGAACCAAAAGAAAAAGAAAGCAGCCTTTTAGTTGACAGTCAGGCTAGGATCTCTGAATAGGCTTTTAGAAAAAAGAAAGTTGTTGTAACTCACATTGCTCCTTCCTCGAGGAAAGGATCAGCATTAGGATTTGGATTGTAAACATATATCTCACATTCAGCTAGTTTTACGACCTGTATCACATTTGCATGATTTAGTTCTTTCCATTACACTTGCCCAGGTTCTAAGATTCCTTATTACAGGGAACTTACCTCATCAAGAGCCTTGTAGATCACCTCAAGAAGGGAACCATCCTCATTCCTCTCAGTCCATTCCTATAGAGTAATTAGGAGAATACATATATTCTACATAAGCTTATGTGCATCACAATCCATTACATTATCGTCCTTTAAAGAAACTTGATGGAACATCGAATCGGATTGTTGAAGAAGGGTGAAAGTGATTCTCCCTTGCAAAAACAAGCTTTTTCTAGTTTCCATCCAAACAGAAAATAATTAACACTTAAGAGTACCTTAGAAGCTTCAAACATATAGTTGTTAAAAATCTGCTTAAAGGTGTCCCAGCTTTCCTCCGAGAAAAACTGATGTGCTTTGACAGCGCTGGAAACGAGAAAATAGAAAGAAAAAAAATGCGATGGTGATAGAGTTATATACATGGACGTAGTTCAATCAAACACTTGAGACACAACAAGTTTGTTTTAGATTTTGGGAAATGGAGAGAATTGAACTCTCAGCTTCTACAGTTCAATGAACCGTTGGTCAAACCTTATGACAACACTCCCAGACATATTTAAAGGGGGGATTATATAGCGGGTTGCCATATCGCCCAAGAAGCTGACAATGACATTACCCATAATCCCCCCCTTCATAAAAGGAAACATAGTTTTCCCTTCAGGTTTACAACACACACAATTACCTGAAATCGTAGTCCGGATACATTTGATAGAGCGTAAGAACCAAGTAGATCAAAGCCTTTCGACTGAAATAAGCACCCAGATATAAGACGTTAAGACGTATAAATATCATTTAAAAAAGGGGTCAAAAAGAAAAACTCTGTAACTTAAACTCTTACCTTGATCTGCTTAACAAGAGATCAACGGGTGAAGAAGAGTCGGTGTCAGAAGATTTCCCAAGATAATCAAGCATCTGAGTTCAAGGGAGAGGAGCAACAATAGATAAAACAACTAGGTCAACGCAAGCAGCAACTGTACACATTCAATGATTCAAGTCCAAAACACATGCTTGATTGCAATTATTAGATGCAAGTCAATTGCAATCAAATGAATACCTCATTCTCCAAACTAAGAGACAATCTTTTATCACTTCCTGCATGTTTGCCTATCAAAAACAAAAACAAAAAGCTTTAGCTTGTTTTCCTTGTAGCCCAGAACAATAATTGATAGAGAGAACACAAACAGGTGCTTCTTACAAGAATAAGCTTCCAAGCAACCTTTGATAGTCCTTTCCCCGAGATTAAGATGACCCAGAAAAACATTCAATCTGGAAGCAAAGGTTTTCAATATCATATAAATATTCCAACATAGGAAAAATCTGATTCTCATAATTCACAAAAAACTAGAAATAACTCAAAAAAAAAGAAGGTTTAACCTGTCTAGGTTAGTGTACTCCAAGAACTTCATGATAGCAGCGGCTAGATCCTCCAGAAAGATGCGATAAACAATGATAAACCTAAGAATTTTAGACAGAGCAGATAATTTCAGCTTATGCAAAATTATCACAGATCTAGCTGAAACTAAAGTTTGAAGTTAAACAAGTCCAAAATCTGTATAAGAGCATAATTGAAGAACCAGACCATAATAACATGAAGAACACCAAATGAATGCCTCGATTTCGAAACCCTAAATTCAACTAAAAATGTAAAATACGAGACGCGAAAGTGAAATATATAGACTCTCGACTACAAAAAAAACCAGATATATAACCGAAAATTTGAATAAAAACGGTAATAGAATTGGAATTCGAAATACCCTGTAATTGCTAGACACTAGAGAGAAACGATTACCTGAAAAAACGATGGTGGAAGGAAAAGGCGTAAATTGCTCCGCTTGTGTTTTTCTCTTTCTATTACGAGGCTAAGATCTCCCACGTGCGAAAGATCCGTATATGCTTTGTGGACAGCGAAGCATCTGAATCTCAATGATGAACTGCGTGCCGTTTCCATGATATTACATGGGCCGTCTGAAATTGGGTCGTTAATTTCCAAAATTTGTATTTCTTTGAACCGATTCAGTAACAAAACTTGGTAAAGAGTTTCTCCCAAGAAAATAAATTCGTTATATTGTTAGATAGGTAAACACGAGATTCATGTTGTATACCTTCGAAATTAATTGATTTATCCAAACTGGACGGCATTACATGATGGCCTCAATTCAGGTGGACCACGTTAACGTATTAATAAACCATAATACTTTTTGTAAGATTTTCTTATTTTGTTTTCACTTATCAAATCAGTGGCATTGATTTTATTTTGTGGGTTTGATTTGAATGTTATGGCATTAGGTTTTTTCGTACTTAAACCTACTTAGATATTGTCTAAAGGTAAAACTTCAAAGACATGAGCATGAGCAATAAGACGAGTTAGGATTTCATTTGAAATGAAAATTCTATTGGTATTCGTGATTTTGTAACAATTAATTATTTTCATTTCAATATCTTGCTATTCGAATTTACACTTTCTGGTTTGACCTAAAATTAATTTATTATCTAGCTTATTTTGGACTTTAATTTAACCGTGTGATTCTGAACTTTGTTTCGGGTTTAGGAACGGAAAAAGTGAGACCATGTTTCAGTCGAAACCAATTTACCACCTTGAACGAAGGCTTACATATTTTTAGTTTTATATTTTTTATAATCTGAGCATTTTCTTGGAGTAGAAAACAAAATAACGTGTACTGGAAAAGCAAGATATGTATCAAATTTAAAATAGGATGGAAGTGGCAGATGGTCATGATTGCGATTCTGGATGGACACTCTCTGTGTTATAGGCTCCATGCGAAAACAACAACCAAAGAATAATTTTAGCTTATGGTTTTCTGTCTTAGTTCGTTTCTTGTCTTTTATGTCTTCCAAATATTCTCTCTGTATATATATTATATAAAACAAAATAAAAAGATACTTAAGACATTATAGGGTAAGTCATTGTAAAAAAATAGACGGCATCCAATGATATGCAAACCATGAATTGTCGAAAAGATAAGTATAAAAATTGGACCAAAATAATGATTTATTTCAGTGCAATTTTGAGTTACCATATCCAACTTTAGACATGAAAAAATATATGTAAATACTATCAATGTTGCTATTATATGAATATCATCGTCAACAATTTACCGTTGTAGCAGAGGGTTAATTAGCTAAAGGAGCCACTAAGGTAGCAGCAGAAGCTACGGCAAGATCTCTTTGGAAGTCACAATTCATAATTACTCGGGTTAATTTTCTATTTTGGTTGTCTCCTCTTTATAATTTTGTATGTGGGAGGTTTTGTGTTTTACATGAGCATTACAACAAATATTTGAGTCCATTTGTGTAACCATTTTTCATCCTTTTAGTAATAAATTTATCAAAAGAAAAAATGTATTGTTAAACAAATATCAACGAAGTGAACACAACAGTATGCATATTGTTGGTTTGTTGTTGTTTGACGAATTACCATGACTTAGCCACATCATATACATATGACATTTCTAGTGCTTTGATTTGATTGTTCACTTATTTAGGCAGTCATTATTTGTAAACGTATACATGTGTGTGTGTGTGTGGTTCAGCATAATATAATAACAAGAGAAATTAAAATAGAAAATATTGCGATCAACTTTAATCTACATATGTCAGAGAATGAATATATACCTAATTTAGTGGAGTTTTGTATAGATAAAAAAAAAGAGAGAGAGAGAGAATCCCGCGTGGGCCGCAACTTAAAAACATGAAAAATACTTGGAATCAAAAGAAGTAAGTTGATACAGAAATTTGATTTGACCATTGAACGAGAGAGTTGATAATATTCTATGAATGCACATGTATCGGTGTATCTCTCTATGTATTTAAGTTGTAAAGTAGAATATATTCGTTAAGACGTGAAGAGGAAAGAGGTGGTTGTAAATAAAGGGGACATGCAATGCAGAAAGAGAGAGAAAGTTTTGTTTCTTTTACAACATTGGAATGATAACTCTTCCACTCAACTTCACAATATGCCTCAAAATTTACTTGTCCCAATAAGCCTGCCTAAAGGCACCTTTCTTCCAATATGCATGTCCAAATTTATACATAAAACAACAAATACTCGCATAAAAAATTTGATGATCAAGCGATCGATACTGTTACGTCTACGGCTATATATATATTTTTTTCATATGTGGACTACAATGTATACAAAAAATGTGTAACCCTTTTTTGTCATGTATAAAGATTTGTTTCCAACTCGGTTGTTATGTCAAATTGTAATTTTGCAAATTTGGTGACAATTAATTACAAACATCAACTCCGCATCCCAACTCATGTATTGATCAATTTAGCAAAACAAACATCATTTTGAGTAAAAATCTTTATCCAACCTTAGGATCATGATGTACAAACGATCGATCACTTAGCCAACTCTTTTTCTCATTTCTGTTTTCAGTAAATGATCTTGGAAATAAACAAAAGGAATCTTTGCTTTATTTGTATCTGAGATTTTGTCTTTTCCCTTACTTGGCCCCATGAATATTATTTCTTAGTACACACGTATACATATTGTTATGTATATATTAGTGATTTAGTTCTAAGTTCAAAAGTTTATTGGAATAGATATAGTCTGCAACATTAGCTAACATTTTTCTACGGTTCTACCATCTACTACAAAGTATAACTTCACTCTAATGTATGGAAAATAAAATAATTAAATGGCATAGTCACGTAAGCGAAAAAAAAAATGAACAACCCATTCAAAAATGAAATAAAATCAAAGAGTTATTGTTTGTGTAGACATCCAAGCTCAAACAGTTTTACATAATTCTATTTTGGTGTATCGTTCCTTTATAGTAACAGGACTTTGATGTTATCATTTTAAAACCTTTTGTTTTCAAACACAAAAGGGATAAAGCTTTTTTGTGGTTTGATTCAAAGGCTAAGTCATTTCATGCCCCATGCAATGTCACCAAAGGCCACGCCTCTCAACCTTTTCATTCCCCTTTTCCACCAAAAGCTGATTCTCTCCCTCTCTTTGCATGTATATATATGTCCTCTTGATGTAATACACTGTTCTTTATTGACCATGCACTAATGTTGATATCTAAGAGTGTCTTGAAGAAATATTTCTTATTAGAAAAGCTGAAATGTGCATACTGGCAACAAGGGAAACATTCAAAACTAATTGAGGTGGAAAAACTGTTAAGTCTTTATGATCATATCATACTATCCATCTCAAATGTGATATGGGTCTACGGTCTACCTCAATTGTTTGTATATACTTTTACGTTTACATTTAGTGTGTAATTGTTTCAGATAAACCCAAATTTTCACCACATTTAAAACAAATTTTCTTAACCTGATTTTTTACTTGGGAGAGTCAGCTTGGCCGAGTCACTCGTACTAGATTTGCCAAAAACACTATTCTTAACCTAACTTTTCTATTCGAAAAAATCTTTTTAAGATCTAAAGAACGCTTAGAACTTATAGAGGTACATCTTGAAACACTTTCTAGCTAGCCAATATAAAGATATTTCCAAGCTAGAAGGAGTGGAAAATGAGGTGAAGATACTAAGACATCTTTTAGAAACTCGTTCTGCTGTTTTGTTTTTTGTTTCCTATTCTTATGTTTTTTTTTTCTTCTTTTAAATGATGTTATTGTTTTTACTAGGGGATATATGATCACTAGTAAGGGCTTGCTATGATACGATCTATACTTATTTAGAGTGTGATCAACTATCTCATTGAACTGTGATATGAGCTTTTATTCTAGTTTGACTGATGCCTTGTTGAGGATTTAAGTAGGATAAAGTTTCTTAATGAACACCAATGTGATTGGGATATAAACAATAGTGGACCAAACAAAGGTTGAAGATCATCTATGAGCAGTTGGAGAATCCATTTGAATATTAATCATCATTACCACATGAGTTTCCACCAGAGAGGTCCCCTTATTCATATAACTCTTCTAATATTAATTGCACATTTTGATCAGCTAGCCAGAGTCAAAGTTCTAGATATATATATTGGAGAACCAACCTAATCGACCGTTTTTATACATGCATGATGAAATGAGAGACGTACGCACTTGCTCCTCAAGTCCCTTTACATCCCCAACTCGTACGAACTACTCCAAATGTTCTTTTTACTACTATCAGATTTTGAGCTCTAGCCTTAAAGCCACAGAGAATGAACGATGAGATGTCTTGTAGTACTTGAGACCATTCAGAATGAGCTGAAGTCTTCACTTTACTTTTGTGTCTTAACTTCGATAGATTAGACAATCTTGTTAACTTCTGAGAGAGGGTCTCTCACACTTAACATTTTCTAGCCACTTAGTTCAACAATGTTGCACTATCAACACGAGGTCATTTGGAGCAGATTGGGATATAAATTGGTTTTCCTATTTTATTAGGAAATGTACTAGCTCAAGATTGTTGGGGAGCACATGCTTCTTAATAGAAGTACAATTCCATGAGAAACCAATGTCTCTCAAAGCATCACAAGTCTGTATGTTTTGCTGTATGATCTCGGGAAATGAGCTTTTAACCCAAAACATCATCATTTTCGGTGCATGCCAAACTCCTTCAAGTGTCTTTTTTTTTTTAATTCTTTAATCAGTGACTTAAATATTCATAGTTTTCATTTAGGAATAATTAAGTATTAGTCTTGGGATTATTAAACACTTCATATCTAAATAATTGAAATTTGACAGGTCTAATGTCATCATGCCTCGCACTCCACTCGTCTCGTTTTCTGGCTTTACTGATAAACCCAGCTTTTATTTAATTTTAACCGAGAAATACCCAAAACAAACATATTTAGAAAGGGGAAGTTCTTTATCTGTTTAAAGACAACACACATTAGAAAAGAAAAAAAAAATTGAACTTCAGAAAAACGTAATATGCATATATAATTTGACTCGGTCAACTTATTGAAAGTACGTCAAATCAAACAAATCATGGAACTAAAATGAAAATCCGAAGTTATAAAATGGTACTCCGGTCCTCAATTTTATATATATATTTCAATGTATATCTCTTATCATTACAACTAATATATTTTCAAGTTTCTAACAAAATCATGGGAGACGGAAAATAAAAATTATATCACGTTTATACAACAGATTACATATATAAGTCTGTACGTAGTTCCTGTCATGTAATATTACGTTGAAAAGATGTTCGAAATATCTGAAAACTTTCGTTGGCTTGTTGACGCAGGAAAATTACTTGTTATATTCGATTTTAGATTATTGCGGGTCGGGTCCTCCATGCAGCTGGATTGGTTCATTATTAACAATTATCTATGTAATTTGTACATTCAATATTAATATTATCATGCTCTTGGAATCAGTCCAAGTAATTTGGAGCGATTTGAATGAACTCGCTAGAAATTCTACATAATCTTATATGATATTGTTAATTAAGTGACTTTTCTCGTACCGATCGATATATCATATATGTCAACAATATGTGAACAAGTTACGTCGTAAACACTACCAAATATATGCGGCAAAAGACCCTGGCCCTCCCCAGGGTGACAAATGTGCTACTAATTTGACGGTTGTGTACGTAAAACAAAATCCATTGCATTCGGAAATGCACAAAAAATAAATTTCTATTTAAAAAAAAATTGAATTTTCTCATCATCTTTATAAACATAATTTTTTTAGCCTTTTATTGTTAAAAAATGTTATTAATGAAATTTTGTTAAAAAAATGTTTAGCCTTACTGTCAAAATTTTAATGTTAAGAAATTCAAAATTTTGTTTGAAGGCCGTGTATATGAATTGGCTGAAAAAGAAAAGGAAATACGTTTGTGTATGAAACTATGAACGATGTAATACGGAAACATATGTACCGGATTGACCTCATAAAAAGCTTTTCGCATAAGTAATTTAGAGCGATTTAAATGAACTTTCTAAAAAACGCTATAGTCTTAAATAAAATATTTAAAGTGACTTTCCTCTTACCAATATCAAGAATATGTGGACAAGTAATTACGTCGTAAATACTCCCAAGCATAGGCGGCAACAATTCTTGGCCCTCCCCGGAGTGACAAATATGCTACTACGTACTAATCTGACGGTTGTATACATAAATAAATTTATCGCATTCAGAAATGCACAGAACTAAACTTATATTATGGATTTATAAATATATTTTTTAGAGATAATTTTTATTGTAATGATTCAATCCTACTTTGCCGTTATATATCTAATATTATTAAATCACATAGTTTCAAGAGATGCAGATAATAAATCTCAATTTCTCTATCTGGAATCTTTCAATTTTGTTTTAAGGCCGTGTATATGTGGTCGCTGAAAAAGAAAGAAAATACGTTTGTTTTGTGTAGGAATGATGTAATACGAAAACATATGCACCGTTTTGACCGCATAAAAAGCTTTTCGCATAACTAGTGCCCATTACTCTCTATAATTGCAACATTGACCTTTCCTTCTCTCTCTCTTTTTCTCTGCAAAATTTTCATTTCCACAAGATTCCAAACAAAGAGAATTGATAGAAAGTGAGATTTGCAAAATTTATTCTATCCCTCCTCTTGTCCTCTCTTATCATTAAAACACATATAATCTCTCTCTTTCTCTCTCTAACTAGCGCCATGACTTCTCATGTCTCCGACCATGCCTCGAGTTCTCGATCTCTTGTCTCCATCTAAGAACCCTAATTTATCTTCACTCCTCCGTCTCCCCTGATGTTGAGATCATCAATAACCCTTTGCGTCGCTTCTCTCCGGCTTTCTTTGGCTTTTCCGGTCACCGGACTCTGCCATGGTTTCTGCTGCTGAATCCTCTTCCTCCACGTCAACGCTTCTTCTTCCATGTGCGTTTGCCAACAGTTTTGCTTTTATGAGGTTATTACAAAAAACTCATCACTTCTCTGCCGTCTCTGAGGACGACGACAACAACAAAGACATTCACTTAGGATCTGATCATCATCAGGCAAAAGATAATAATCATCACCAAGTTTTTAGGAGAGAGTGTAGTTTCATGGCCGATCAAGAAGAGCCGAGGAGTACTACTTCTAGGTTAAGCTCCAAGGAGGACGACCACGACAACAATAGCAATAACAACAATATTAATAATAATAACAACAACGAAGCCGAAGATCATGAGATGAGACAACAAGGGTGGCTCCGGTTAAGCTTAGGTCACGAGGAGGACGTTAAACCGGATCTCGACCATCGGCAGCAACATCAAACTGATCCAACGGCTAGGAGAGACTCTTTTCTAGAGCTTAACCTTTCCTCTGGCGGTTCAAATAGAGAAGAAGAAGTTGGTCTTCCATTGTCATCTCTCTTTCATCATCAGCATCAAGCCGGAGGGATGATGATTAATCCATTGATGTTCCATACAAGGCCTCAGGATATGATTGGTCCTTGGGCGGCGGCTGCGTTTAGAACGCCTTTTGTCCCACAAAACCTAACACAACCATCATCATCATCATCTGGTTCTTTGATGATGCCATTGATGGGACAGTACTTTGGTCGCTCTAGTTTTCAGCCGCAGTTAATAGGGAATGATAACCCGGATGGGGTGGCAGGTCCAAGCTCGAGTTTAAGAGTCATTGATCCTCCCAGACGACCCCATTCCGGCATTTGGTTTCTCCTTCAAGCTTCTCAAAACCAGTAAGTACCCTTAATTTTAATTTGCTAGAGACCATGTTATGTAAGGTCCATATACAATCGGTTTTAATCATAATTAAGGTGTTCTGTCAAGATCTTATATATATTTTCAAAGCGTTACAGTTTTTGAAATTTTATTTGGTGGACGTTTTAGGACAGTAGAACCATTCTTGCCTCAGATTCCAAAGAGCTACTTGAGAATCAAGTAAGTACTCAGTCGTTTATTAAGATTCCACCATTGTCGTTATTTATTCAAAAGTTAGCTAATTAATAAGAAGTAACCCACAAAACGACGTTAATTTTATCAAAAGTTTATGGCTAATTAATTTTGATGTTCCTGGATTTGGTAGGGACGGGAAGATGACTGTTCGACTGTTGATGAAATATTTGGTGAATAAGTTGCGATTGGAGCACGAATCCCAGGTTTTTTCTAATCTCATTTCATTCTTTTAATTTCCCTTTCTTTAACTTTATTGTTCTAGATTCCATGTACACGTTGCTTGCCGTAACTACAATCTCCTTAGCTTTAAAAAGAAACATCTAAAACGTTACATAAATATACCTTTAAGCATTAAAGATAATGAGAATAGTACGATAAAATAGAAACATATATTAGTAAAAGAAAATAAGCAAATGTGGAGAGGGTATATTCATGGGGGTTGGTGTACTGAGGAACATGACAGCAACATGGGAACTAAATTGCCACAAAAAGTGTCTCCATGTTAATTAGGTCACAAGTAGATGTCATTGCTAGGTATAAGCCGTTTTTGTTCTTTCTTTGTTTTTATATGTCTATTATCCATTAATTGATTTTCAACCTTTTTCTAGTTTGTCTTACTTGCTCCTTTTTATAGTTTAGGGGTAATTGATTAACGGTCGTCAGCCATTAATTAATGTCTAATATGATCAAAATTCTCATTAGAGATGAGTGCACCCTTTAATTTATTTATTTTATGCATATTATATAAATATATGGCAATCCACCTACCAACCACATTGATTTATAGAATCCATTTTTTTTTTTGCAATTATATATGTGTGTTTTCGTGTAAATGTAAGTACATTTTGAAATCAAAATAGTGGTCTTTTTAACCTAATATATATAATCTAGTTTATGAGATTATAATTCTGGATAACTTTTTGTTTATAAGTGTTTTAAGTTTAGCTACTTCACCGAAAATACAACTAAAGACTCGCATAACCGAAACAAATAGCTCAACTAGTCTGGAGAGATACTGATTATGACGTCATACCGCATAAATCAAAAACCTCAGTTCATGGAAACGAATTGTATGTATGCATGTCACATACGTACATGAACATAGACATATATACAAGTACAACTGTTACTATAGCTATATCGCACGCTTCGTCTAGAGAGCTAGTTATTATCCCAAATGATGGATACAGTAAAGTAACTTCATATCATATGCATGCTGACTTATTTAAAATCTTACGAGTCGAATATTTCATGAAACAAAAAGTGTCCTTTCCATTTATTTTTGATGAATGAAATGGAATTCAATCCCTATAATTACGTACGTTGCTTCTCGTGCAAATTTCAATCATTGATATATGTGCATATATGCGCTCGCTTACCCATAATACGCTATAGTAAAACTTTATGATCCCTGAATTAATAATTACACTAATTCCCAAAGAATAATTACCAAAAAACAAAAACGAGAATTCTTTTCTATGATAAGGGATAATTCAATATTTCAGTGATTGTAACGTGCATGGAACGTCATTAATATTATGCTTTTGATAATTACCAAACGATGCAAGCCGCACACACGAATCTTTTCGACGTCGTACGAAATTGCATGAGATACACATTTTAAGATCATCTAACCTTAATTTATGTATACATGTGTTTATTTTTTAGAAGAATTTGCTTCCTTCCTTTCTTCCATGCATTTCTATATAGTATAAAATAATGCATAGAAAATACTTAGAGATGTGCCAGTATATATATTCTCACTTGCATTTTTTGAAAAAGATTTTAAAGAATGAGACGAATTTAATCAAGATACACTCGATTGTTTGAAATACGTTTGGTTGTCACTTGTAACTTGTAAGCATGTTTTCCTTGGAAGCCTAGATGTATATTAAACTTAATTAAACGGGACGCAGATAATTTTAACTATAATATTTAGGTCAACTAAATGTTTAAGATTGAGTCAAATGACTTAATTTTTGTTGGCTTGTTATTACATTAAGGCATGCCATGAAGTGTGACAGATGAGATTGAGATTAATATAAAATTATATGTGGGTATGTGTATCTCTGTACTCTCTCTCTATATACACATATAACATATGTGATATGTCCATATCTTGATCAAATTATTAAGTTTTCATTGACAAGCTGTTTTCTTCTTATCCGTTTCTCCTAAGCTATATAATAGGTATATAATAAGGTGTATATTTCATCATATATTGTATATTCATTGAATAGTTAATTACAATAAAAATTAGCTTATACATCACATGGAAATTGTAATTTGATCTTTAGTTAGCGTATTAATTAACGCGGATAGAAAGAATGATTGCATAATCAGCATTTCAGTATATCAGTGTGGATATAGATCTAAAGACTAATCTGAAATTTTTTGAAGATTGATTTTACTATTTTCAATCCTTTTAAAAGTTGTATTGAACCCGAACACCAGAGATAGGGTTTACGTCCAGAAAGTCATTATGGGCTATTCTTTTATTAGTTGATCATTAATTAAAGTTGCAATTATGTTCATTCACTATATATATATATGTTTATAATATGTATGTGTCTATATGTGTGTTTATATTTTTGTTGTGTGTAATATATATACTGTAATAATTGCATATATAATGATGTGAATGTGTGCATAATAGATTTGGGTAGGGCATAGGTATCAAGAATGAATAATAAATATGAATGTAATGATTAGGCAGCCATAATCTGACTTCGTGGAGGCATTGTTCTTTCATTTTTGTCTTTCTCCCTCTTTTTAAGTTTCCTTTGACTTTTTAGACGTAAGAAAAGTAGAAAACAAAAGGTTTTAAAAGCTAAAAGTATTCCATCAAATTGAATTTTCTTTTTGCCCCATGAATTTTTGTCAACTGTGTCGTTTTTTTATTTTCCAACCAACTCAACTCATGCTTCGTTTCGTAAAATAAATAAAAAAACTCTTTACTTTCTATTAATCGCAGTTAAAAACTCCAACATTGGTTCAGCCCTTTATCTGCCATGAACGTAAAAAACATAATTAATATATTTTGTGTTGAATAATTAATTTTGATTTTGTAGAAAACGTCATTGTAAACCATAGAATCATAGATAAAAACTAGTATTCACCATATTTTCCGTTTGTTAGTTAAAATTATGATTACGTTTTCATTTATATATTCCGTATGAATTATTGTATATTGTATTGTAGCTCTACTCTTCTACCTAGATAGTAAAAACATTACAACAAGAAAAGGTTTTTTATGCTCACAAACTAAAATCATTTCTTTAATTTGTTTTCTTCCACGTACAGTACACTTAAAATGAGAAGCATGTAATAAACTGAGGGTTAGCGAAACCGTCATGCTTATGTTAGAATTGGCTCATCAACACCAACAATTTCCTCTCGCCTTGGTTTAGCTAATTGTTCGTTAGTGTCTCGTGTAGGACCCTTTCTTTCACAAACCCCTAATGAATTCGGTGCTTGAAAAACCTTTCCCCATCAATCATACTCATATCCTCTTTAAGTGCTGCACTTTCTTAAAATTTTCTATCATCCATCAACATCTATCTATCTAAATTTTAGATGTTTTTCTTTTGTTTGGAATCACACATCCGGCGGTCTTCATCCGCAGGACTTTGTTTAATTAACTTCTTCACCATATTTGCTTAACAATACATTGGTATTGAAAACTTTGATCGATCCTGCTTATTGTAAAATAAAAAAAGGTTGGATCATGTAACTAATAATCCAACGATTTTCTGTTTTGTGAATTTCACTTCATGGAATATGTTTGGTCCGTGGATGCCATCTTCGTATGATGAATACTTTGCTTTTCTCGAAACATAATCTTACAAATTTGTCGCGTCTTTACTGTAATTTTGATGAAAATCGTTACTAATATATACTAGTAGCCGTACCTCACGGTTTAGCAAGTCCGAAATGGTCTTGCCCCCACCAATATAAAACAACATTTGAGACCTTCATTTTGGAAATTTCGTTGGCCCAATGTATGATTTTTTATTTTATTTTTTATTTTATTGAACACCAACCGAATGTTTGACGGTATTATGTCAAATCCTTTCATTAGAGTGCATTTTTCCTTAAAAAATTATATATTTATTTACTTTTTAAAAAAATTGAAGAAATATAACAATAAAGTATATTATTAACCAAAAATGTTATGAATTTATTTACTTCAGTTGGTATTCCAAAATGTTATGAATTTAACTATTTAACAGATCTCAACTATCTATATATACAACGTTCATGATTATATTTGTTTCACCACAATTTATACATTATATCTATAAAATTTATTTTTATTTAATAAAAGCACCTAACTTCCAAAATCTAGGTATCATATGTAATATGTTGTAAAATATACAGAGTCCAAAGTGTTTCTGTAAAGCTAGTAAATATTTTTAACATATTACTAAGCTGGAATTCCACTTATATATAAGCATAAATGACACTATGTAATAGATAAATAATGTATTTTACGTCGGGCAAAATCAATGCATGAAGTCGCCTTCAACAACAGAATCATTGCAATTTGCTGAAAGAAAATTGCATTTTTGAAAAAGGAACAAAACGGCACTAAAGGCCAGATAAGGGAGCCATGTATATGTACATGATATCCTTTTTAAGTTAGTGATGCGATGCATGCAAACCATTTTTAATATATATATATATATATATATATATATATATATNNATATATATGACTA
>Ga0041059_1000965_pt1 | contig 22748 bp, 19 predicted proteins | sample AraColnosormetaG_FD_56232 | JGI IMG/M metagenome (GOLD analysis project Ga0041059, IMG submission 56232) | Arabidopsis roots microbial communities from North Carolina, USA - Col MF nosort | ecosystem: Host-associated > Plants > Roots > Unclassified | place: USA: North Carolina | collected... | reverse complement strand
TTTTTTTTTTTTTTATCTAATCGATAGTGTCGCTCTATTCCGACTTTATCTCACTAGAAACAATATAATTATTTGTTTCACATTATAAAGAACAATATTATTAAGAATGTATATTTAAATATATTCTCGTTTTCTGAGTATGTCGCCGGTAATTAATTATCATATGGTGTGTGCATTACTCAGTCTACTTTTCTTTTGTCAAATTTCTAATTACGATTAACTTAACAAAGCTTGAACTATAGCTCATAATTTTTGCGTAATAAATTCCTTGCAAAATAGTATATCCTAGGTTGGTAAAATTAAATGTCAAAGATACCTTTTTGGAGTATTTATTCCCTATTTGTAAGTTCTTGATTTGATACTGTGTTAAATGAGAAACTATTTATGGCTCATGGTGATTATTATTAGGTGTCCATTAATGATGATCATCAATTCATCACCTTTACAATATTAATTCTTCTCAAAAAAGTAAACCATGAAAAAGTCAAGAATGTCAGAGTCGTTACTATCAGCGTTACCAATTCCGTTTTGTTGTCCCTTGATTTAGCTAATAAACAAAAATCAAATAGATAGTTTTCCGGTTTAATCTAACTTGGTTCGGTTGATTTTTCCGGTTAATCTATTGGTTCGGTTTAATCATCCAAAACCTTTTGGACTGTATCAAAGACTGAATATTACGAGCTTTGATTTTTTTAGCTCGGAGCCGCTTCTTCTTTCTTCATCTTCTTCCTCCTCTCAATAACCCAAGTTTTTTCGCCGATGGGTGGAAACAAGCAGAGATGGTTCTCTTTCCACCAACGATCCTCATCCGCCACCACTACTACTTTACCACAACACAAACACGACGAGACTCCACCGGAGTTTCTTTGTCCCATCACCGGATTCCTCATGTCGGATCCCGTCGTCGTCTCTTCCGGTCAAACCTTCGAGCGTCTCTCTGTTCAAGTCTGTCGTAACTTAGGGTATATACCGGATCTCCTAGACGGTACCCGACCCGATCTTTCCACCGTCATCCCCAATCTCGCAATGAAATCCACCATTTTCAGTTGGTGTGATCGGCAAAAAGTTGACCATCCTCGTCCTCCTGATGCCGCTTACGTCGAAGGCGTGGTTCGTGCCCGAATGGATAAAGATCCTAATCCAAGTCCGGGTCAAAGTCCGGGTCCGGGTGATAAGGATCCGGAGCCTGAGATTCTCCCTCCTGTAGAAGAGAATTCACCTTCGGATTACGATGCTGTGATGGAAGCGATTCGAGCTCGATCAAAGAATTCAATGTCGCCGACGACGTCTCTTGAATCGGTGACGATTGGTCAGAGTTCATATCACCCGGTTCGAGCCGTTAGTATGTTCTCTTCTTCAACTACTTCTTCTTCCTCTGGAGTTTTCGCTGGTGCTGATAGTCCATTTCGAAACGCTATGTCTTTCTCTTCCACTGATCACTCTTCTTCTCCGATGTCACCGGAAGAAGAAGAGATCTTCAATAAATTGAGAGGTACCGACATTTTCGACCACGAGCAAGGTTTGATTCTTCTTAGGAAGATGACGAGATCTAGTGAAGATCTTCGGGTTTCGCTTTGTACAGATCGGATTCTCTCTTTTCTCCGATCGCTGCTTGTTTCACGGTACAATCTTGTTCAGACTAACGCCGCTGCTTCGGTGGTTAATCTCTCGTTGGAAAAACAGAACAAAGTTAAGATCGTACGGTCAGGATTTGTTCCTCTGTTGATCGATGTTTTGAAATCGGGAACGACGGAGGCGCAGGAACATGTTGCCGGAGCTTTGTTTAGTTTGGCGTTGGAAGATGAGAACAAAATGGTGATCGGAGTTCTTGGTGCGGTGGAGCCGCTTCTTCACGCGCTTCGGTCGTCGGAGAGTGAAAGAGCGCGGCAAGATGCAGCTCTTGCGCTTTACCATTTGTCCCTGATTCCGAGCAATAGAACTAGGCTGGTTAGAGCTGGTGCGGTGCCGACTCTGCTTTCGATGGTAAGATCGGGTGATTCGACTAGCCGGATTTTGCTGGTACTATGTAACCTGGCCGCTTGTCCAGACGGAAAAGGTGCGATGTTAGATGGAAACGCGGTGGCGATTTTGGTAGGGAAGCTTAGAGAAGTCGGAGGTGGTGATTCAGAGGCGGCGCGTGAGAATTGTGTGGCGGTTCTGTTGACGTTGTGTCAAGGGAATTTGAGGTTTAGGGGGTTGGCGAGTGAGGCGGGAGCGGAGGAAGTGTTGATGGAAGTGGAAGAGAATGGGAATGAACGGGTGAAGGAGAAGGCGTCGAAGATTCTGCTGGCGATGAGAGGAGGAGGCGGAGGAGAGAGTGAGTTTGGGGAAAATGCGGAGGCGCGTGAGTGGAACCGTATGCTTGAAGCGACTGGGCTAAGTCGGACTCAGTTTCAAGGAGGGCAAAATGGGGGTTTTGCTTATTCCTCCCAGTTCTAGCTTTTTTTAAAAAATTGTTTTTTTGGGCATCTCTTTGTTGTTTACCTTTTTTTGGTAAAATGTTATCTTATTTTTCCTTTTTTTTTGTTTTGGTTTGATATAAATGGGTGTAAATTACTAATTTTGTGTGAATTATAATATGTGATTATGGTTTTTTTTTCCAATCAAATGACAAAAGTGAATTGTCCATTTGTTTGTAAAAACATGTCTAATGTTTTTTGTAATTTTCTATCACATAATGTTTTTTGCAATTTTCTCTCTTTACCTTTTTAGGAAATTATCTTATCTAATTTTTGTAAAATAATTAATTTTGAGTGGAATATGATATGTGATAAAAAAAAATTTCACTTGATGAGTAAAGCGAAATGTCAATCGGTTGTAAAGAGATGTATTTTCAGCTTGATGTGATTTATTAGTTGAATTGACTTATTGCAAATTAGAGAGATGCGTGGATGAAAACGAGCGTGTGATGGAGAGAATTAAGAAGTCAGACAGTTCGTGTGAAGATGTCAGAGGACAAAACTCTGAATTATTCTACTACAAAAACATTCCGTGTGATACTATGAGATCCAATAACTAAATTTTAAGTAACCAATCCTGTTTTATTGTCAAATTAAATGCAGGCAAGAGGCAGGCAAAATACTAAAAAAGAAGATTTTGTATGTTTTTTCTAGATATTGTAAATATTTGAATTGATCATAGATTCATAGGTCTCACATAACTGAGCACTTCTTCATATTCTTGCCCAGCCCAAGTATTGGTCTCATGGGCTATAAATTTTTGATGATTTTGGGAATATAAATTTCTAGAATTCTTTCATCTTTATAAGTAGTAGTATTGTTCATATGATTGTGGATTTTCGATTAATAAACAGCCAAAATTCAATTTGTACAATTAATGAATAGCCAAATATCAGCTTGAAACTTCTTTAAGACAAAACTGCTTAAGCGAAGATTGGTTATATATAGTTTATAACATCGTACGTAGATCAACGATCACGTATTCACATATATTTCCCAAGTGCAACACTGTATACTGATTCAGAGAATCTCTTTGAAGTTTGTTTTTGAATAATGATTTACGTGTTTGTGAAAACTCAACTATTTTAAAATGTTTAGTGGAGAGAGGGTTAGTGTGTACGATTTAAATATAAAAGAACTTGAGACAAACTCATTTTCTTTTACCCATTCTTCAAATCACGCGTTTATGTGTATGATTTGTGTTGGTACTGGAAAACGAGTATGTCAGCATCTTTGTTTAAGATGTGTATAATTAATTGGTGTAGAAGAAGCGTTTGTGTATATGTCACATAATTATTAAATCGCATTTTGCAGACGCTTTCAATATGATTTATCAGTAGATAAAGCTTAAAAACCGAGTTCTATGTGTGGTTAAAACAAAAATAGTAGTCAAAACTGAAAAACATATCATATCTGTTAGTTGGCACAGAATAATTATCACATCAAACATCGAAATGTTTTTTTTCGTTTGTCGACCCAATTGGAAGAACAATATCATAAGACAAGACCGTATGGCTGGGGCATAAGTTATTGTTATCCACAAGGTTCTTTTGTGACCAAGCTACTTGATTCATATCCATGTGACAAGAAGAACAAGGGTGAATTATGGATGATTGCTGTTTCCGCATGCTTGATGATTTCGTCAAACAGCCCTAATAATAGGTAAGAGTTAAAAAATTTTTGTTTTTATTTAAAATTCGAATGAATAAAAACCAAAATTCTTTAAGGATAAAATGAAAATAGCTTTAAGAAAATAAAAAACCCTTATTTTTATTTTTATTTTTAAAAACCCTCTTCTATGTATTTAATTGTTTAAGTACGTTTTCTGCTAACTCAAGATAAATAAATATTATTCTTAATTGTATAATTTTGTTTCATGATGTTGTGGATTCAATCAGTTGGTTTTATTTATAAACAAGAGAACTAGTAGTGAAGTGATGATTTCTTTAAGACAAGATTGAACATCTATGGCTTGTTAGATGAAACTAGTTGATCTTTAGTCCCTTATCCGCTATTATCCAACACCCTATACCCATAATGCTCAGACCAAGCAATGCTTCTCAGTTCTCAGTATTCGGAAGCTATGTTCTAAACTTTGAAATTTGATAAATGTACTTGAAAAAAGATTTAGGTACGGTCTAAACTTGTCTCTGTTTTAGTAGTTAGAAGAAGAAGCACACACAACATATAAATTAGGGGTTCCTCGTCACTAACGCGGTTTCGGTGGGTCCCACAACACCCAACACTGAGAAAGAAACACCATTCTTCTCCGTGTTCTGTCTCTATCTGCTAATTACCACAAAGAAGAACTTGCAAATCCCTTCTCTTTTGTTCAAGTCGTACGACAGAGCCTTTGAAAGAAAGAACTGGTGGGGAAGCGTTAAGCTACAGATAACTCCAAGATACGGGTCTTTGTTTGTTTTGAAGATCAGATTCATTTTACGATAATTCCGTTACTCGTTATTGTGTATATATATCTCTTTCCCGGAAATTTCGGTTCTTGTTGTACAAAAACTCCAAAAAAACGCATAAAAAATATTCTGTAAATGGTTGAAATTCTCTGGGAATTTCAACGGGTCTTGTGGTATCATGTCACAGAAGAGAGAGTTTGAAGAAGGGAAAGGTCGAATTGAGGGCGGCTCATCCGAAGACAAGCGTAGAAGATTCAAAAGGTATAAATTTTGTTTCAGCTTCTAGGGTTTACGATGTTGTTGTAGCTTGAATCAGTCTTCGATAGTTCGATTCATTCAATTGGGTTTATGTATTAGCTAATAAGGATGAATTCGAGTCTAAAAGTTGTGATCTATATGTTGGAACAAGTATAAATAGTGAAGTGATCGTTTCGTTAGGATAAAATTGAGCTTCTATGATTAGGTTTTGACACGATTTTCTATAGCTTGCGGAGTTCTTTAGATGATCACTGTCTTGTCGTGGAATTAATAAAAAGGTTTAGTTTTGTTTATAATCAAAGAGTGATACTTCTTGGGAAGATAAAATTCTATTGACACACAAAAGTACTCATACTAGATAGTATGACACCACGTAGTCACCATGGTTGGATTCCTTAATAAGAAGCTTTATTTGTTTTTCCCAGTCACTTACTGTTGACAAATCAACAATGTTTATGAAGTTCAGATTTTCTAAATTGATTTTTAGTGTTAATGAGAATTCCTACATATGACTTTGGATCAAAATTTAGTGTGGTTCAGGAGGTAATGAGATTACAAACCGTCAAACATTTTCTCGAACCTGTTCTCGAGCCCTTAATTCGTAAAGTGGTACGTATCTCGTTGATATAATATAGTACCCTTCTCTCCTAGTATTGTGTGTTTATTTTAGCAGTAATTTATGAGTATCCCTTGGAACAGGTCAAAGAAGAAGTTGAATTAGCTCTTGGAAAGCATCTAGCAGGCATCAAGTGGTAAAACTATTTTTCAAGATCAACATTAGATTTTTCAGGCTGTTCTGTAATAAATAATTTCTTCCCATGTTCATCTTTGTTCAGGATTTGTGAGAAAGAGACTCATCCTTTGGAATCAAGGAATCTACAGTTAAAGTTCTTGAACAATCTATCGCTTCCCGTGTTTACTTCAGCTCGGATAGAAGGAGATGAAGGCCAAGCTATAAGAGTTGGATTAATAGACCCTTCAACTGGCCAAATTTTCTCTTCTGGTCCTGCATCATCCGCCAAACTCGAAGTTTTTGTCGTTGAGGGTGATTTTAACAGTGTTAGTGATTGGACTGATGAGGATATCAGGAATAACATTGTAAGAGAGAGAGAAGGAAAGAAACCTCTACTCAATGGGAATGTATTTGCGGTTCTTAATGATGGCATTGGTGTTATGGATGAAATCTCATTTACAGATAACTCTAGCTGGACTAGGAGCAGGAAGTTCAGACTCGGGGTACGAATAGTGGATCAGTTTGATTATGTCAAAATTAGAGAGGCAATAACAGAGTCCTTTGTCGTAAGAGATCATCGAGGAGAGTGTAAGTATTGCTTGTTAGTTTATTCTCTCACATTGAGTATCATTGAACCAATTTACTTTCCTGTTCTCATATTTTCTGTAAATTAAAAGAAGTTGTTTCTTTCTTATGACTCTTTCTCTCTTATTTGTAGTGTACAAAAAGCATCATCCTCCTTCTCTTTTCGATGAAGTATGGAGATTGGAAAAGATAGGGAAAGATGGAGCATTTCACAGACGACTGAATTTGTCAAATATAAACACTGTCAAGGATTTCTTAACACATTTCCATTTAAACTCTTCAAAACTCCGACAAGTAAGATTCGTCTTCCTTACTCTGTGCCTATGTGACTAAGGCTTCTGTGGTGGGCGTGAATCTTTTGTGTCACCAGTAATAATGGTTTGTGATTGATTCTCACCTGGTGAGAAATACACAGTTTTAACTTGTCTACATGTAATGATGATTGATGTTCCTTGCAGGTTCTTGGTACGGGTATGTCTTCAAAGATGTGGGAAATTACTTTGGACCATGCTCGATCATGTGTTCTAGATAGTAGCGTCCATGTGTACCAAGCTCCTGGATTTCAGAAGAAAACAGCTGTTGTCTTCAACGTCGTAGCTCAAGTGCTTGGACTGCTCGTGGATTTTCAGTATATTCCTGCTGAAAAGTTATCAGAGATTGAAAAGGCACTGATCCTCTCTGTCTACATATTTGACTTGGTTTCTCTTCTACATACTCTCAGGTTTACATAAATTTTCTGATTTCAGGCTCAAGCGGAGGTGATGGTAATTGATGCATTGAGTCACCTAAATGAAGTAATCTCGTATGATGATGAGGTTTCCATGATGAGGAACGTTCTCAATGCCCCGGCTTCTCAAGGCAGTGTTGCCGGGATTGATTATTCGGGTCTGAGTTTGACCAGTTTGGACGGATACGGTTTTGTGTCAAGTCTTCACAACACAGCAGAATGTAGTGGCAAGCACAGTGATGATGTTGACATGGAAGTTACTCCACATGGTTTATATGAAGACTACGACAATCTCTGGAACTGCTCTCACATTCTAGGCTTAGAAGAACCGCAATCTGAGTTGCAGAGTGCGCTTGACGATTTCATGTCACAGAAGAATGCTTCGGTCGGTGGTAAGGCTCACAGCAAAAGATGGACAAAGCTTTTCAGTGTCTCGAGATGGCTCTCTGTTTTCAAGTATGTCAAGTTAGGAAAAATATAAAATGAGTTTAGTACACAAAAGAACAAAACGACTCGCTGCGCCGCGCCCTGGACAGATTCGTGTATATATATACTCGGGGAAAGCTTGGGTTTCTGATGATCCAGAGGCGTTCAAAAGTGTTTTCTTTCTTCTTCTTCTTCTGGTTGTCTCCATCTTTGTGTTAAAGATGTGAATATATGTTTTAGGACAGCTTCATTTTTGTTGAAAGCTTAAAAAACAGGGTCTTTTATAATCTCTGTGATTAGTACCAAATTGCAGATTTGCAGAACTACGTTTTTCTTGGTTTGTCAGGTAATGTGAAACTGAATAAAATGAATATTATTTGAATCAACTGAGATTTTACATTATCTTCTAGAGTTTTGTGTTTGAGATTCAAAGAACACTAGACTGAGTATGAAGATTTTGGGTGAGTAAAAACAATCAGGGTGATAATTTATCATACAATAGTTTTGGGGTCAAAATGGAATAATTCTAGAGTATAGAGCCCATGTTGAAAAGCTCGAAAATTCTTTCCAATTCCAGAAGAAAAGGTTTTGCTGTTTCCCTGTGAGCGATCTTCGATACTCGTCTGGGCATGGCGTTTTTGCTCAACAACGCTTCAATTTCATCTCATTTACGCTCGTCTTCTTCACAGGTTTGGATCAAATCTTGTTAATCGATTATTGTTGGAATTTTGTTTGATTTTTGTGACAATTTTTTCCCTTACGAAATTTTTGAAGAAGACGGGTGATGCTTTATCAATATCGCGTCGTGGATTCCACATTGAGCCAGGAACTCGAGAGAAAGCTGTAAGTTAATCTCTGTTTCTGTTCGAGTCCTGGATCATTTTGGACTCAGTTTTTGTGGAATTTTCTGCATCTATTGTGATTTGAAGATACTAATTAGGGTTCATGAAAGAATTGGCTTTTATATAGATTCCCTGAGACTCTCATGTGTGTCCCTAGTAATGTTCGTTGTCTGAATCTATTTGAAAGAGTAATTTTTATGAGAGTTTTGAGTTGTTGTTGATGCTTATGCTGTTGTTATATGGCATTTTCTTAAAGCTCTTGATGAGTTTGTGTTTGCTTAAATTGAAATCCTGTGTAGCTCTTGGCTGAAGATTCTGCTTTGAAGAGATTCAAGTCTCATAAGAAAAGTGTGCACAAACTGAAGAGGATTGGTGATGTGCTCACTGTTGTTGTTGTTGCAGGTAAAAACACTTTAGTTCATAACTTTTGGTCGAAGCTAATCAGATTCTTGTTTTGTTAGTGGTCTAGAAACATAATCTGGTATGGTTCAGGAATCATAATGAATCTGAGTAAGAGATTGACTAGGCTAGGCACACTTAGATATTTTCACCTTGCTTCTTGCAATTAAGAAAGCTGTAGATTGAATCTCATAGGTTTCATGTAGAGCTGAGCTTATTATGTCAAATCAAACTAACAACGTTCTTCTCTGTTGTTCTTGGTAATATGAATTATGGATTCACGACATACTCGAAATCTAAATTGTGACTTATCTCGTGTCTTGCTTGTTTTTTTGTCTTAGGATGTTGCTATGAAATCTATGTCAAAGCTGTGATGAAAAAAGAAGCTCTGGCTGCAGGGAAAAGCTCATGAGTGTTCTTGTCTTTGTATGCCTTTTTGTTTTATCCTTTATACAGTGTCTCTTTCTAATAATCTCACAATAATGTTTGTTTACTCAATGAAAATGGCATCTAATAAAGTAGACTAAAAGAAAAAGACATTGTCCAGGGAAACCAAACTCTGGTTTTTTCTGACGTTGTGTGGAATCTCTGCTTTTTCTTCTTTTTAAATATTCCTTAGCTTTTCACTTATTTGTACTTTGCTTAAAGATACACTCTCCATTTATAGATAACTGCAACGATTAATGTCTTATCCATGGATTAGGTGACTGTATTTATGTGAAATTGTGAATGATCAATCACACTTAATGGTTTACACTGGACATGAAATTGTTTCGAAAGGATTAGTAGAGCGAGTGGGCCGGTTCGGTGTAGCCTACCTCTATCTTGGGCCTCTCTCTAGGCCCAATTTGGGTTCAAACCGGTTGAGACGAGGTCTCAAACCGAAATCTAACTTTACACCCTTAATTTTCAACCTAATTGTGACTCAACAAGAACATATCCACCACTGACCACTTGTTTTCCACAAATCATGCAAATTTGATTAATACCTACTGAGTACTGATAAAAACAAGTACAAAGAGCTTTCATGCTCCCTTCTGATAACATTGGTTCACCAAAGATGTAATATAAAAAATGTTGGAATATTAGTTGAACCACCTTGGAGAACGTATAACAAAGAAGCCCAACAAATCAAGTTACTTTTGCTTGATTTGCACACATTCATGTTTGAAAGCTACAATTCATATGTTCTATATTATCTACATTTATACTCATAGTTGATATGTTGTCGAAATTCTATCAATTTATGATATTGATAGGTTTGCAATTTCGTAAAAGAAACTCTCACATCTATTTTGACTAACCCACACGTTTTTAAAAATAATAAAACTATGAGTAATTACACATCCTAAAGAGCATTTACTCATCAGTCAAAATTAGTTGATCAATATTGAGTATGATTCGTGAAGTCATGCATGATACAACGTCGATAATTTTTTTGGTAAAATGTAAAAGAATACGTAATCAATTTTTTCTTTGGAATTTTTAATACTTTGGAAATTACAAATTTTTTTGTTGAAAATAAGATTTCAGGAAGACGAGGAGTAATATTCTTCTTAGACCAACATCATGACATGTTCCCTGGCGTGATTATTTTCGCGACACCTGAAGAAACGGCATCGTTTAGGTCAAAGTCATCATCATCATTCTCTATTTTGCAATCTCATAAAGACGGTTATAAAAATCACAGAGACACACCCACAGACGATAAAAGCTCTAACGGACCGACCACCGCCAAGTTTTTAATTTTACACTAATGCTACTGCCACCTCTTATTCCGCCAGATCCACCACCGTCTCCGCCGCATCACTGATTCCTCAACCGTCACCGGAGATAAATCCTTAAGCAAATAGAAAATGGCGACGAAGAACTCAAAGCAAAACATGTCCGTGTTGTTAACTAAGCTCGGAGATCGAGATACTTTCACAATGGCGGCTCGTGAGCTTGATTTAATGGCTAGACAGATTGATCCTTCTTCCTCCTCCGGGAATCTCCAGTCGTTTATTTCCGTTATACTCTCCGTCGACACCGGAGATAAACCGGCGGTTCGTAAGCATTGTATTCACTTGCTCGCCGTTTTATCAGTTTCTCTTCCTCTCAATTCTCTATCTCCTTTCCTCTCTAAGATCCTCACTCGCATCACGAGACGTCTCCGTGATCCCGACTCTTCGATTCGATCAACTTGCGTCGCGGCTGTGTCGGCGATCTCTTCACGCACGACGAAGCCTCCGTTTTACTCGGCGTTTATGAAGCCGTTAGCAGATACACTTTTCACTGAGCAGGAGGTTAATGCGCAGATCGGAGCGGCGCTTTGTCTCGCGGCGGCGATTGATTCAGCGTCTGATCCGGATCCGGTTCGGTTAGGGCAGACACTTTTGCCTAGGCTAGAGAAGCTCGTGAAGTGTAACGCGTTTAAGGCGAAATCGGCGGGAGTTGTTGTGATCGGAAGTGTGATTGGTGCTGGTGGTTTGTCTGGAACCAGTGTGAGCTCCGGTGGATTGAAAGGACTTGTGGATTGCTTATTGAGCTTCTTGGTTAGTGAAGATTGGGCGGCGAGGAAAGCAGCTGCTGAAGCTTTGGGGAGGTTAGCTACAATGGAGAGAAATGAGCTAGGTGAGTTCAAGGCTAAGTGCTTGAAGATCTTTGAAAGCAGGAAATATGATAAGGTTTGGTTTAAATTGATCACCTTGAATTTTTTATTGGAATGTAAGGTTTGGCTTAAAGATGATCATAGATTTGAACTTTGATATGGTTTAGGTGAAAGCTGTGAGAGAGGTGATGAATCAGATGATGGAGGCTTGGAAACAGGTTCCAGATTTATCAGAAGAGGTTTCTCCACCCAGATCTAATGCTTCTTCTAAAGGTATCTTCCTTCACCATTTGATCTTTAGCCAAATCAGGAAGCTTTTTCTTGTTTGGTACAATGTTAGTGGTTGCTTACTTGTCCTGTTTTTTTTTTATTCTAGGTGATGCAAGTGATGGACGATATCCTTCAGGGTCTAGAGTTGGTTCAACACCTGCTAAATCAAGAACTCATCTGGTTAACAGATCGACTCCACCGGGGAGTTCACTAGCCACCACGGCTAGGAAGCAGGCTAATAGAAAAAGCATTGATCAGAAGAAAACCAGTCTAACAGCATCACTTACAAAACCAAACGTGAGGAGAAGATTGGAATGGAAAGCTGGAGGAGCTAGTATTCCCACTGGTGTGTCTCTTGAAGACGAACAACATTGTGATCATGACGAGAATGCGAAGGAAACGAGTCATTCTAGTCACAATACGGTGCAGAAGTTAGGAGGTGTTTCCAGTTCTCTTAATGGCAATATCCCACCATCCGGTGCTACAATGGTAACAGGGCATCACGTCTTGTCTGAAAACCCAAATAGTAATAACTGCAAAGGGCTTGAAGATATATCTTTGATCCGTAATCAGCTTGTTCAGATTGAACAACAGCAAGCCAATCTAATGGATCTTCTTCAGGTTTGTTCTAAAACATGATGATAATCTTTCTCACATTACAAGCTTTCAGATTGCTCTCATTTCCGCAGTCCCTGAAACTTACTCTTTGTGATTTTCATTAGAGATTTGTCGGAAGCTCGCAACACGGAATGCGTGGTCTGGAAACACGAGTTCACGGATTAGAACTTGCTCTGGACGAAATATCTTATGACTTGGCGGTTTCAAATGGGAGAATGAGTAACGGTTCAAGCAGAAACAACTGTTGTCTCCTTCCTTCTGGAAGTTTCATCAAATCTAAATTCTGGAAGAAACACGATTCCAAGTATTCAGCATCGAGAATGTCCACTTATAGGAACAGAAATGCAGAAACCACCGAGATACAAAACTCGAGGCATCGGTTTAATGGCTCTCCTGGATTTATAGTCAACCCATTAGCTGAAATTCGACCAGATAATGATCTGCAGGTAAACAACTTGTGTTATGTCGATTCGAGTCAATGTTTTTTTGTTGAAGAACTGATATAAGTGAATAACATTATTAAGAGTATGATTGTTTGATTTTGTGTTGCCAGGTCTGCCTCACAATTGAGGGACGACGAGAAACAAAACCTTCAAAAGCTTCTGAGACTTTAAAAACCACTGTGTGAATGTGGGTGATTCTTACTGATTAGTATTTTTATTTTTTTCCTTCAAAGTAAATTCTACTAATTAGATTGAGATCAAAGATATCTACAATGTCTCCAATGAGTTCTTTGCTGAAATTTCTTATGTGTTGCTTTGTTATTTTCATGGTGAGTTTGCGTTATGAGGTAAATGAGTTTTAATTTTACAAATGATGAATTGGTAATATCTGTAACCAAGTTTTAATTTTTTTGCGTGTTCAAATACAAAACGATATGAAAAGATTAATAATTCTTAAGAAAATTGATTTAGTAGTTTCACGGATTGATAGTTGAAGTAAGTCGGTGCAACTGTTATTCTTTCTCTACTTTTAAAAATGGCTTTTAATATCTCTTCATTGATTTAATTATTGCTTACACTGTTTGCATTATACTGATTATTGTGTCGCATGTGACTTCATGGGCAATTAAATAGTTTAGTAGGTCTCAAAAGCTATAAAAAAACAAAAAAAAAAAACTTTACATATTACTAACTATTGATTTATTGTAAAAAAATGCATATTTGAGGATGGGCAACTAAATAATAATAATTACTAAATTTATGTCAGAATATATTTCCACGGGTTCTATGAAGTATACAACAACTTCTCAAAACTGAAATAAATCATTTTGTTCTTGAGATTGCTCTTTCTTTAATTTCTGCCAGAAAGTAGAACTCATGAAATCAAAACTAGAAAGAGGTATTAGATGCTTTTTGTTGTATATGATCCCTCCCACTCAAAATCATACCAATCCTTGAAGGATCAAGGATTCCTTCTGTGTATCTCACCCGGTTTAAATTAAAATAGAAGATTTTGGTTCATCCCGCTGGAAATAAACCGGCCAAACAATGGAACAACGGTTCACACCAGAAGATATAAAGAAAAGATTTAAAAAAAAAAATCTTTATCAACAGCTAAAACGGTTAAAAAAATATGCAGAAAAGCATCAAATCTCTCAGTTTCTCAAACCATCAAAAAGTGGTCTATGCAAAAATTGACCTTCTTTGATGTCTTCTCACTCTTCTTTTCTTCTTTTTCTTTCTTTCTTTGTTTTTCATCATCTTTATGATACAGGAGCAGTAACCAGATTCAACTCAAGAGGCTTCAAAGCTGCCTGAACAAGCTCTTGAACAGTACGGTTACGTCGACAAACATCTGAGAGCTCCTCAACCTGTCCTATCAGAGAATTCACATCTGCTCCATAAGCAATATCGGACAATGCTTGTAAGAACTTGGTAGATTCGGTCTCTGTCAAGGCTGTTCGAGGTATCAGGCTTACACTTTCCTTAGCCCAACTCACTGCTTGTAACCTGTATGTTCTTGTCAGAGCTAGCAGCGAATATGTTACCTGACCAATACCCAAAACAAAAGAAAACGGTTTTCAAAGGCCATAAACATCACTCAAAAAATGCAGCAAAAAGATAGATTTCCTAAATTTACCGTATCTAGCCGAGAACTGGGAAGTGCCCCAGCTAATGAGGCTATCAATATTCTGGTGATTGTAGCTCCCCGAGGAATAATGATATTGTCCCTGATCCGTACGAACTGTTCTTCATTCACAGACTTCTCGAGGTCAAAAATGTCGGTTAGAAAGGTCAATATCGAGTGGCAGGCTTCTCTGGAAAAGAATTGTTCAAAATATATTGTTAACATCATTTCAAAACTCTCAAGGAAAAACAGCTTATGATGAACAACTTTAGAGAAAGAGAGGGTAAACCTGTGCTGCACTGTGATTCCAATCATTGCGCAGTTTACAAGAGCTGGAAATATAGGAGACGGAATGAATAAATGTGGACAGTAGCGAAGACATCTAGACGCCAACAAAAAGCAGTCATCGGCTATATCTGGTCTCGCAGTGACTTCCTGTAAGAATATAAACAGAATCAGACACCACATCGGATATTAAAACTAAGAACTTGAAGATAGTATTTTACTATGTGAAATTCGTCAACCTTGATACTTGTCATAAGACATGTTGTATGTGCAAAGAGGGTTTCAATCAGGTTCTTCAAGTAGACAGCACACGATGGATCAGAACCAAAAATCTGCAAATCCCACAAAAATTAGAGTCTCTAAAGCTTTTCTATAAGCATTCCACTGAATGGAAAGAACACAAATTACCTTTATAACTTCACTGGATAAGTATAGAAAGCATGGCTGATGATGCTGCTGATAATGGAATTGAATCTTTTCCAGCATTTCTCCAATTGTATCAATTATGTATCTTCCAGAAGTACGTACCTACAATCATTGCCTTCTTTTAGTGAATTATCCTCTATCAAAATTGTCATCCGACATATAGTTTTAGATTTTCTCTTATGTTCATAGACATGGAATGTCTAGCAAACAAAACAATGGTGTTCAGGAATGTCCAGGAAGGAAGTAGGTAAAGAAAAAGGAAATGAATCTCACAGCATATTTGCATGCCCTGCATAGAGATTCCATAGTCCTCATGTCCCAAGGACGACTGCAGTAAAAACCATTTCAAAGTAAGAGGCCACATAAAAGCAATTTGAAGAGAACATGTTAATCATCATGCGCCTAGATTCACTTACGCATCAAAAATAACTCGGAAAATTGCCCAATGCTTATTAATCTCAGCAGCCACCGCTTCAGGGTGGTTCACATACCTAATGTGGTAGCATTTGTTAGTAACACTAAACAAAACACATGGAGATGTATCGCATCATTGAGATATTAATACACAAACCTGAAGAGGAAGGCAAATCGGTCAATATGAACAGTTAATTCACGTGCATGCTTCTTCTCCAAATCTTCTTTCGCCGCTTCCTGATTCACAGATTCACAGTTCCCATCATTATAAGTCTTGACAGTATATCAAACAACCATGCAAATAGTCAAGATGGCAAACCTCTAGAGGAGAGGCGGCTGAAAAGCATAATTTTTCAAGAGCGCCCTTGGCCTGATCTAAAGGCAGTTCGGTAACAACCATACTGCACAATCAAATTTTAGAGATGTCAATAACACACAAATGAGATCTAATCCATCATTCAGTTGAATCCATACCCTAAAGCTTCAACGAGATTTAGTGAATCCTCAGCAGAGACTTTATAACCACCACCGCCATTGATCGCCATACAATAGATATTAAACAAATCTTCAAAATACCCACAAAGATTTTTTCGGCAATCTACAATGAAACATTATTTAAACAGGCATCAGATATTTACAAAAGCAAATTTGTAACATTTTGAATCCAGTAAGAGAAAACGCCAAAACTAATATATGCATATCAGGTCAACAGAAAAACACCTTCCTGTATCTTTCATTTTGGGGAGAAGAGGAAAGAGGAAATTGATTAACAACAAGCAATCAACAATTACAGAACATTAGTTGTTAGATAGCTACAAGCTTTTATTTAGTATCAGTATGGTTTCACACCATATATCATGAAAAGTAATTTGAAAATCGCATTGACGTAAAAACAAAACTGGAAAACAGAATTCAGTCCAAGGAAAAGCATTCAACAAAATTCCAAATACTTGCCAGTATTGCAATGCACCCTATATGCTAGCAATTCAGTAGAGTCGAAGTCAGATCCGTTAGCGTAGGTTCCAGTCAGACCTTTCGACTAGCTGCCATCTTTGAAGTAGGTCAGTATGCACAATTCGATTGATTTTTACAGAGGTGAGAACTTCATACTTCCTAAGAGAAAACTAACAACCAAAATTTAATTTAGTTTGCAAGTGAAAGAGTTATAACTATTAAACTGATTTCCTGAATTTTTGTAGTCCATGAAACTATTTAGCCATGAAAAATCAAGATGAGAAACCTTCTCAACAGCCCTAAAAGACCGTTTTTTTTATATAAAAGGGGAGCTGGTTTAAATCAAAATCCAATGCTAAAGCCTAAAACCAAAATATCTTTGCCATGGTTTCTCATCCAGGAAACAACAAAGAAATAAGATAGCCAGATTTGTAGTGCGTTTTTGACATTATTGTATTGCAAACCAATTGATGACCAAAGTTTGTATACTAGTCCTTGTATGTTTGAAAATGATTTTGCAGAGAAGAATGTATACTTGTCATAATGTCAATGTTATGCTCAGAAAATAAAAAGAAGGGATCAAATTTGGAAGAGAGAATACAATACCGTCACAAGTATGTCTAAAAGCCAAAGCTGCAGCTGCTGCGCAATCTTCAGATGTGCCCATTCCACTCATAAGAATTCTAATGATTGATGGTAATATTGAAACACTGGCTGGTGCAGCATTAAGCCATTTTGAATATGCCCCAACAAGTAAGCATGCTGAAATCAAATAGGGAAGCAGATATCTTGCATTAAAGAAAAAGCTTCTTTCGCATAACTTGGAAGGTTTCTGTTGCGCATACACTAGTGGTTTCCACCAAGTAGCTATTCACCTTCTACATATAAAACTTAGAAAGAAAAGCTATTCACCTGTCTGAAGTAGTTGCGCTTGCTGAGGAAGATTTTGAAGCAACGCCATCACCTGAAAGCAGAATTTAAGAGAATGAAAATTCCACGCATGAGAGATAGAACGGAATCTAAAGCCATTCAAACTTTAAACACTCAAGACTTTATAAGACACGGACCTACAAGCCTTTCATCACACAAAAACAATATGGAAACCCATAATTCATAGGCAGTGAGAAAAAAAAAATAAAAAAATTTGGCAGCAGTAGCTTGGAGGAACTATGTATAATACAAACCTGGGGCATCACTTCAGCTTCAACAACCGAAACATAATTTGATATTGCCCATATACAGAACAAAATAGCTTCTGCTGGACGCCAATCTTGAAAATTGTTTCCTGTCTGGGCATTGGCCTAAGTACATATTTCACAAATGTCAAAGATGCTGAAATCCAAAAGGTAAATAAAATGTAACTGTTTGGTGCTGATAATCCTAATTGTGTTCTACCCTGATCGTATTTAACTTTTTCAGTATATAAAAATGCTGATTCAATATCTCCCAATGCTTATTTTGTATTTAATGATAGAACAGATATATGCATGGAGATCCAAAGCACAAACCTCAAGAAGCTTCATATAGAGAATCTTAAGAGTAGTATCCCCTCCCAGGATTAACGCTGCATCTATTAATACATCTGCAACAGCTGAAAATGTCACAAACTTCATCAGTGAAATTAGATAGACAGAGCAACATTCCAGAGAAGTAAACAAGAAAATGAGGTAATTGGTCCCATCAAAGATGATTGAGAGCACAATAAGAAGTACATATCAACAAAAGTATGAAGAATAGGTAAATCAAAAAGTGACGTTACGAGATACAGCACCATACCAAAGCTAAGTGACTAAAACAACCAAAAACCTCAGAAGAACAATACTTTATCTGCGTCAAGAAACAAGTGTAAAGGATTGAAACATAGGGAGAACAACAGTGCTAAGCAAACAAATTACGAAAATCTAAGGTCGCGCTGATCTATTTGGGAAGCTCTGAGGGGTACACTTATTCCTTAGCACACTTAACTCAAAAGATCTTGATCTAATGTAATATTGAGAACAAGTAATACACCGCTTTGATTACCATATCTAGTCTGCTTGAATTCCTTAAGGTCCTCATATGAGAGGCCTTGATAATCTTCAGGATACTGAACTCTGAAGCCAACCTGTGAAGGGAAACCAGTGTATAGGTGACATAAACTGCAGAGCATACAATAACCCATATGATTTTCTGTTTCCACCAAAAGATGATCGACCAAATAAACTTTAGAAATCAAGAATTTTTTCAAAGAGCAATATTAATTTAAGCATAAGTCACCCGAGCATGAGAATTCAATTTTGTCTCTCTGGATTAGAGCAAACCAATAGAAACGGCCTGGGTTCAACAACGAGCTTCAAATATTCTTGAAAGAGTAAAACATTAGAGTGGTATCTGATGACTCACTCACCAAAGATACAAGGCTCTGATAAGCTGGCTGAAAGATATGCAGTCTTCGGTTTCTCTCAACTTCAATGGATGCTTCACTACCCAATGAACTATAAGATTCCCTGAAGATTAAAAATCACACTCTCAGAATATGACCCTAGGAACACCCAAAAACATAGAAAAGGCTGAAGTTACCTCTTTGTCAACATAAGTTGAAGACTGTGCCAAAAGTTGAAGGTCATCGAGGCTATATCAAATTCTGGGTGTGCAGTAACTTCCAGCAGGGCATGCACAATAACCATTGGTTCATCTGAACCTAGAGGCCAGAAATAGTACCTTCAAACATATTAGATTACCAACTAAAGCATTTTGCGCACCAGAGGCCAAAAGCAATCAAGACACATGAACCAGAACACTTAAAATAACAAGACAGAGTAGCAGAAATGAGGCCGTATACCAGTAGCTATTAGTTCAACATATGAATCGCCTACGTCAGCGAATAATCGACCAATAGCTTTGACATCTTCTTCATCCTGAAAGAGAAATAATTCTAAGAATCAAAAGAAAGAAATACAAACATATGCCAAAAATTACAACACATTATGAGGGATATCTTTAGCCACATATCAAGTCATATAAACAGAATATAACCCTTTTAGCACTACAGTTTAATTAAATTAAACAAGGATAGGCCATTAGTTTCCTACTATTTGATGCATCTGATAACCTTTTCCCTTAATAGAGTCCACGAGCAACAGAATCATAGCCGTTCAAGCCAGAGACCAGTGAAACAGAAAATTTGTGAAATAATGAAGCTTAATATCAAGCAGATTCAGCCATCAACTTGTATCAATACCAAAGGTAAACAGTACCTTTGAAGAATCTCTTAGATGGGCCTGAAGACTTAAAATCTGAGGCACAATAACTTGAATCAAGGGTGTTTGTGCAGAAATACCACCAGAACTTGGTGATGCTGTGTGATGTATCAATTCAGAGATAACTGCGAAGTTGAAAATGAAGTTTCTCTATTAAAACTCTAATAATGAATTCTAAATTGAAGGAAACATTGGCTTGTAGGTTGAAAACTAATAGAAGGCTATTTTCTATTTGATAAAGAACAAAAAAATTCCTGCTCATTATAATGAAGGTGAAAAAACCATCTTAAGGCAATGCAGTATACACCCAACACACATCAAACACTAATTTCCAAAATTCAACAAGAAAAGCTTAATAACCAATTTCTAGAAGCTCAATTTGCAAATTCTCGAACTTCGCATATTCCAACTAAGAGATAACAGGTATGCTAGAAATTTCGCAGCTCCCATAGTGTTCCAATACCAGAAGATATCACAAAATAACTCATCCATAAATAGTCTCTATTCAGTAAAGATATTTCAATTTACGGGGAAAAATATATCAATGTGAAGTATCCCAAGACTCTAAAGGCCTATGTATATATTAGCTTTTCCAACTAGTATACCATTAACAGATGCCTCTGATAGTGGATCACAGTTCAAACTTGAGAGAGCTGCATGCACCAATGGATGACAGGCAAGCACTGTTCCAGGAATCCTGAAAAAGACCACCCCAAAGTTCACCAGTATACAGTTCAGTCAGTATCATCGTTGCTAAGTTGAATTGGTGAAAATAAAGAAGGATAGCAAGTAGAAACCAACAGCAACAAATCAGATAAACTTAGCTTTGTGTCTAAGATGATTCTATATAGGACAAAATCTATGACCCATATATTAAAACAATTTACAACCTGACGAACTCGCAATGAATATTTGTAATCTAGACGAGCTTTTGTTCTAAATAAAACTGGAGATAGAAAAGCAAAAGAAAAGAGCATACCCATGCCTAAGACGGAGCCAAGAAGCAAATGCCTCGAGAACCTGAAAAATCAAAATTACAGAACACAATTGACAATAAGTGACTTCTTGCAACACCAAAAACACTAGCTGGTCCAACACACAGGAACATGGGACATTTTTCAGAAGCTAACAATAATGCAAGAAGACATATTAAATTTTGGCAGGTGAGTGAAAACCTAAGATGTAATCAAGCTTTTACCTAAAACTAGCAAATATGTTTTGACAAGGCAAACATAGACTCTGACTGGTAAAGAAAGTAAAAACTAGTGGAAAGTAAAAAAACAGACATGCATCAGAAAACATAAAAAGAAGAAGGTTATTTTGATGTGTTATACAGAGGGATCATGGAAAGTGAATAACAAACTATGTACTGAACTATGTCACGACTCTATATTAAAGATAAGCTCTGACCTGTTCCTTAAGTTCGGATATTTTCAAACATGCTGATAAGATACTAAGTGCAGCTTCCATTTGAGAAGTAAGCTCTTTTTCGAATTGACGTCGTCGATCCGGACGAGCAGCTATTTTGTAGTTAAATGTTTCCTGGTCATAGCAAGAAGGACAATATAAGATCAAGACATCATATAACCATCTAGATTAAAGCTAAACATTCCTAAAGTGAATCAAGTTAATGAAAGGGAAAGGTCAAACGATGTGGTAGAGATTTGTGAAAAAATTAGAATCTTCATTTAGTTACAAATAAACTACCAACATTTTTTGCAAACAATACCATACAAAATATCAAGGTCTTGCCCAGCCAATACTTTAGGGATTGAAATAACACTCACAGAGTAACGTCGAATGCTACCTAAACATAGATATGGAAAAAGTAAAAAAGGAACAGAATATTCTCCAAATAGGTCTACCCAATTTGAGGTCAGTAATACCAGCATAAATAATAAGTAAGAAGATCCAAGTCAGACCAAAATAAGGCCTTTCATATCTATATAGCCGGATACATGAAGTCAAATTAATTACTGAGTGAGATGAACACTTAAACAAAGGAATAAAAAATACTCTACCTCGGGCAAAACTGTCAAGAGTTCCAAGAAACCAGGCACATATTCAGGATGCATATGCATCTCATCCCTAAGCCAGCTAATTATACCACCATCTCCCCAGTCTGCCGCAGGAACATGCACCGCCAAGGCAGCAACAGCAATGCTAATCTACAATATAAAATACTTAAATAAGATAACTCGACACAAAGTACATGACTTTATACGCACAACAGAAAATTCCACATATGCACTTACCTGGGTCCTAACTTTTGGAGGGCCCTTGTGGAACTTTTTTAACAATGTCTGCATTTGAGAAAATAATGAAAGTCAAAATTTTCCGGGAAGTAATTGTCCAATACCAAGAATAATAGGCCAGAAAGATGAAATCATAGTAAAACCTAGATCCCAGAATACTCTAGTTCAACTGAGTTTTCCTATTATGTTATTGCTCAAAGGAACAGACATACTAATGAATAACTCATGAAACCCTACAACTTTGGAAGAAATAGTTAATAGAACAAAGAATTACCGTTAATGATTGCCGTAGCTTCTGAAAAGCCCCAGGTGGTAGTTCTTCAAAATCTCGTTGAACCTTCGAGTGAGACAGACTAGATGTCACCAGAATGCTCCAAGATTGTGTGATAAATGAATAAGGATTTACAGAAACATTCAGGTGCATTTACCTTGCTTCGAAGGGTCTGAGAACAGAATATCAAAGTTTCCAAATTGCTAGAAGAATCATGAAGTAAATTATCCGCAACCTAGAAAACATACAACAGCACAGAGTAAGAAATATTGTAGAACTTCTCCATCAAAAAAAATCCTCTTCTCCGCAACAACAATCATGGGTCTAAAAGAAAAGAGCTCATATAAAACCTAGCTAATCGTTTCTCTAACAAGGTAAATCTATTCACACACCTTACACATACTTCTCAAACCAGCTACAGGAAAAAGTGCACAATTGAACTTAGATGTACTGAAAATTCGAGATTTCTGCTATGCATAAGCCTATATGACCTTAACAAGCGAATCGCTAATACAA
>Ga0041059_1000964_pt1 | contig 22751 bp, 20 predicted proteins | sample AraColnosormetaG_FD_56232 | JGI IMG/M metagenome (GOLD analysis project Ga0041059, IMG submission 56232) | Arabidopsis roots microbial communities from North Carolina, USA - Col MF nosort | ecosystem: Host-associated > Plants > Roots > Unclassified | place: USA: North Carolina | collected... | reverse complement strand
TCTTTTTTTTTTTTGTTTTTTTAAATATAGGTTACACAATCTATATTTAGCCCCCAAAAAATTATAATAAAAAATACAGTTTTTAAGTTGGACAAACCAAACTGATCAACAATCTTAAATTACGCCAAAAAATAAGTTTTTTTTCCTATGAATTGCCTTCTTATTAACCGCAACATTATAAACATCAATGCCTTAATCTAAGAAGATCTATACAATCAATTAAGTTACTGAAATTAAAAGAAACAACATATTTATTGGCGTTGATAATTAGGGTTACATATGCACCTTATGTCCCAAATTCGATATGATGTTGATAAACAAATTAAGCGGAACAGCTTCTGACGAGACAAGATAAGATAGCAAAGGACTCGACCTGCGCTTTTTTGGAAAAGGTCACTACGATATATAAGTTTTGCGGTGACACGACTTTTGATAGTCTGAGTAGAAAAAAGAATTAAGAATCCAGCGAGTCCTCTCAATCATGGACGACTTTTTGTCACGAGCCAACGGTGAAAGACAAAAACTTTTGTAATATGGGCTTTTTTAATTAACATCTATGAGCCCATCAAAATAAAGGATCCATTAGCCTGGGATGTTCAGAATGATCAAGTCAAAAGAAATTTTACATCTCTCTCCGCTTCTTGACATTCATAACATCTATCTTTGCATTCACATCTCTAACGATAATAAATCATTTAGCAATAGTGCAATACGGATAGAAACCAGTTTATCAATTCATGAAGAAAGATAATTTTTAAAGATTTATGATATGTTTGTTCATATGTGGAGATTCGGAACGTATTTGAAATATTTTTTTATTAAGGTTAAGGGAATTGTTTATTTTATCATCAAATCCGGCTGCAGAATGCACATCGTGATTCGTTTATTTTAATGATTTTTTAGAGCTTCAAGTTAAGGTCAAGTTTCTTCAAATATTGCCCTTAACAGAGTCTAGCGAAATTTGTCTCTGCTATCAAAACAAATAATAAATTACAATCTTATTATCCCAACAAAAAGCAATCTTTACGCAAACAAGCCAAATCACCTGACCTAGATATCGAACTTTAATTTAAAATAAAAAGGACTGAATTAAAAAAAAATTATCGTTAAATTGTTATGTCGACACGCGTCAGGGGGCATCTGTGACTGAGACGAATATAGTCTATTTTTTATAAGACGAGACGAATAAAGAAATAATACTGAACGAAATTAAGAAATATACTTAAGTAAAAAAACCAAAGACCTGTCTAAAGACATGTAATTGTTTATCTACAAAAGTGGGAAAACGCAACTTGTAAGAATAGTATTGGACATTATTTTAATACGCAGGGGGAATCTTACAGTTGTTCTACTGTGGCTTTCCAATTTTAAACTGTAACATTAATTAGATAAAGAACTTACTTTTATTTAAAAGTATTAACCATCTAAGAAATTTTATAACAAGAGAGAATTTATCAACTCCTCGTAATAGATCAGTCACAATTCAATGTATGACACCTTGTTTTGAATAGATTGAGTTGTTGTTACGCGCAGAGTTTTAATTGTATTGTTTTAGGTTTTAAAATACAATATTTTTAATTTTGTAGGAAAGTTTGAAAGTGTTTAGAAACTAAAAGCATTAACGACTCTAATATAAAATTTTAGTAACCCCTCTTAATCATACAATTTTTGGTATTTTGGAATTTGGTAATGTTGATGGTAATTATGAAAAATAAACGAAAACTTTTGTATTTTTGAGAGTAATCCTTTTATTGTTTTAATACACAGATTTACAAATTGTCTATATGATTTTATTTTAATAGAAATTATTTATTCAGCAACAAACAGAAATTTAGTTTATGAAGCTTTTGCTTTTAATAAAAAATATATCGGGAGATCTCGAACAGAAGTTCATACTTAAAAACTCTTGAACTTATAGAAAAACATGTACTCATTTGCTTATTTTTTTTTTAAATAAAAAATATAAACCATGTATTCTTTTCCTTTAAAGTATTTGCATTGGCCGATTATAATTAAAAATCTTTCAGCTTAGATTCGAGATATTATGTACCCACTCGCAGAATTCACGTATAAAAAATTGTTCACGTCAAATTAGTATACCTTTAAAAAAAAGAAAAAATTTTTAGTATACCTTTGAGTTTTTCTTGTAAATAAATTCATTTAGATATATTTGTTAAACGACAACTGCCTTTTTCTTCTTCTGTTTTTGTTAAGACTTAAGAGTAACGAAAACGCCTTCATCTGATTAGTGCCTTCATGGGATGCATCGATCACCAATATTGATTAGATAAGAAAGCTAGTGCTTGAACAAAAATTGAATGTATGTTTTGCAATATGGAATGGAATTCAATACTGCTCTATATTTTTTGTGGTCTCTTGTTTTAAATAATTTTATTTGTTTTTGGGTGTGGAATGTGGTTTGCCTCTAAGCAACTTTTGGCAGTGGAATTTGAATCTCTACAATGATTTTTTTTTGGAATATAAAATGTTATTGGTGCAAATAATAAACAATATAATGTCAACAGTAATGAATAATTCAACGAAAACTAGAAGATGATAACGAAGTTGCATTGGGCCAAACAAAACTTTTGGAAGATGGAAATCTATTTTTATGCATCCTATCCAGAATAATTCGATATGTCTTTTTAGACTACCAACTTCATGAGCCTAAAAAATGAATGAAATTTATGCTGAGAATCGTCTTGTTATAATTACATTTTTAAGAAAAGATGCTCATGTAAAATATATTCTCCCATATCTTGGGTAGAACAAAATATAATTTTTACAAATGCAAATTCACTTTGATTGGGCATTGAGATATTAATAATTTAATATTATTGTTTAATATATTGCGGTTCAAGTGTATCCGAAAGTACCCAATCAATTTTAGTTTTGACAAACGCGAGTTCATTTTTGACTAGGCAATGACATTAAATTATTAACAATTAATATATAATCTTTCTGTATTAAAAAAATCTAATTTGTTTTTCTTACATATATTAAAAAAGAAAATTGTGTTTGGAAAAATCATTTTATTATCTGTTTTAACACAATTCAATCAATAATAGTGTAATAAACTGTATAATAAAACAAGTTATTGTACGTTGAAAATGTAAAACATCATTTAAAATGAAAACAAAAATTAAATTAAAACATCATTTTATTAATACGGATGAAGTATACTTTATATCATTTTTTGGAACTATCAATGTGGTTGTGTTAATTTCTAGTCTCAACTCTCAAGTTCAAAAAAACTAAACCTTTCCTCAAAACATTTGTCAACGTTAAATCCAATAATAAATATAGGAACATCTCATATAAAACTTTAAATATTTTTTTATGCTAATATATATGCATGGTTTAACAGGATCAGTTAGGGTTTAAAATATGAGTTAATGGTACTATAATCGACTTCCGTGCGATCATACTATTTTTGTGAACAAACTCTTTTCTAATGTTTTTACAAATGAAGAAGAATAACGACAAGGTCTAATCAAGTGGGATAATATATACTTCTTATAAAGTATTTATTATTGAAATAAGAATTTTGGACTTTTGCAATTATGGCCATTGGATAATTAAAAATTGCGCACTCCTATCCATTTTGAGAATAATCAAAAGAAAAGGCGTTGCCTTATATCAATACTCATCCCTATCTTGCACCTGAAGACTTTGGAGGAATGTAGAGATTTCAGAAAATCCCAAAAACAAAACACTTTAGATTTCATTTCGATCGCTATTCCTCCCATGCATTTTTTTGATTAATCGAATCTTTGTTTTCTTTTTCAACTTCGAACTTTTGATTTCCCTCCGTTCAATATATCATTGAACTTAACAATCATATGTTTCTGTGGCAATTTGTGTCTTTCTTGCTTGTTATATGATGGATAACATCAACTTTGAATTCTCAAACGCTTCACAAGGAAGCCGGCTACAGTTGCAGCAACAACCGCCCCAGCCGTTTAATTTACAAGACTTGAATATGATTCAATACAATCAACCATCATCTCCTTGGACTACGGAGACCTTCTCTGGTCTAACTCCGTACGATTGCACAGCCAATCAATCTTTTCCCGTACAATGTTCATCTTCAAAACCCTACCCTTCCTCGTTTCATCCGTACCATCATCAATCTTCTGATTCTCCATCATTAGACCAATCTGTATCGATGATTCCTATGCAGCCTCTTCCGGATCAATATATGAAGCCATTATATCAAAGATCTTGCTCGAACGATTTTGCCGCAACAAATGCTTCATCAGCCTCTTACTCGCTTTCTTTTGAAGCAAGTCATGATCCACAAGTATGCCAAAAAAAAATCCATCTAATTTTTTTTCTTACATTTTTTTTAAGACAAATATGATCCTATTTGATGTTTTTAATGTTCTCGTCAGGAACTATGCAGAAGGACCTATAGTAATTCTAATGTAACACATCTTAATTTCACATCATCACAACATCAACCTAAACAGAGTCATCCAAGATTTTCTTCTCCTCCTTCATTCTCAATCCATGGAGGGTCTATGGCTCCTAACTGTGTGAACAAGACACGGATAAGATGGACTCAAGATCTTCATGAGAAGTTTGTGGAGTGCGTTAATCGTCTTGGTGGCGCTGATAGTAAGTCAATAACCATTACAAGATTTTCTCAACGATTTGATTGAGCTAGTCACTTTGTATATATAAAGTCATATTACCTAGTACATGCTACAAAGGGGACCAATTTAACTTGCTTTGGTCTTCGGTCTGAAGAACTCACTAAAACTTAGAACTTCTTGGTTACCCAAAAAAAGTTGTTAGATATGCATATGAATCATGATTGGTCATGAATAATAGGTGAATAGAATATAATTGCATGAGATCAAAAGTCATCTTACGCACATGTGGATTAATAATTTCCTCTTTTGAGAAAATTATGTTGCATTATTTAATTTGGATAGATGTATACATCTTTCAGTAAAAGTAATTACGTAATTGTTGTAAGGATATAGTAACTTGTTTCTTTGGTGGGTCACTGATAAGTGTAAGTGGTGGAAAACTATGCAGAGGCGACGCCCAAGGCGATATTGAAGCGGATGGATTCTGATGGACTCACAATATTTCACGTTAAAAGCCACTTACAGGTTACGGTTACTTCCTCTCTCTTTTCATTTTTTTTTCCAAAGAAGATTTTATTAAATAAAATTTGGCTTTTAAATCTCATCAGAAGTATAGAATTGCGAAATACATGCCTGAGTCTCAAGAAGGTACACTAATAAATCTCTGCACTAACTTTTTTTGGACAAAAATAAAAATTGATAATTTGGGAATAACACAATTCTAAAGAGTTTTGTGTTGCAGGCAAGTTTGAGAAAAGAGCTTGTGCAAAAGAGCTGTCTCAGCTTGACACAAGAACGTATGTTTCTCTTCATTTTTTTGGTGTGTCAGGAATAATTTTTTCTTTATTATACTAACTAACCCTCTATTTTTCCTTCATATAAATCCAAAGTTATTGACCAAATGGCTTAGCGTAGCAATAGCAACACGATACGATTAAGAATTATTCGAAAATAATAAATAATGGCTTGTTAATAATGATTTTCTTTTTGTAATGTTGTGGAGGCAGTGGAGTGCAAATTAAAGAGGCACTTCAGCTTCAACTAGATGTTCAGAGGCATCTTCATGAACAACTAGAGGTAAGTTACAAAATGTAACTATATAAATATATTAGCTTGCTTTATTATATAATTAAGTTTCTTTATACCAAGTAAATATAACCCAATGTTACATTATGGCATTTAGTGCTTCCAACCAAAACAAAATGAAGGCTTTCTAGCTTAGAGATTGTATATTTGCATGTGTGAACATTCTGTGGCTCTCCTCACTTTTTATGAGCTATTCACTGATAATTATTTACATAGATATGTTTTTTAATACAACTCTCATGATTGATGTGCCTTTCTTCTTTTAGATTCAACGAAACCTACAACTAAGAATCGAAGAACAAGGGAAACAACTGAAAATGATGATGGAACAACAACAAAAAAACAAAGAGAGTCTTCTGAAGAAGCTACCAGACGCTGAAGCATCATTGTCTCTTCTCGATCCCCATATTCACTCTCCTCCTTCGCCTTTCTTGGTACACGACGCTGAAGCCCTGATGCTAACAAGTTATGAAGACACTCAACTCCAGTCCACCAAAAGTTGAAAAATGAGAGATACTCTGGCTAAATTAGAAAAGGCCTAAAGCATGTTTCTACTCTATTCAAAGTGGTATAAAGTTATAAGAGTCGCGACAAGAATGTCCAAAGTGCTACACACACTAACACTTGGAAACAGAATCAGGTACTAAATGTGAGCAAGTGGTGTGTGATGGGGTCGATCTCTGTCATAGACTAATAGATGTGTGAGATTTTTTTTTTGGTAGACTGGAGGAGACCACTGTCTCCTACATTTTATTTATGAAATGAAACTTACAACCGAACATGTCGGGGAAACGAAGTCCCCATAACATCCTCTAACAAAATCGAACTCACATGTTCCGGACATGAGTCCAACAATAAAAAACCAAACGGTAAAGTAAACGCATAGTTAGCTAATCCGTCTGCTAGACGATTAGCTTCTCTATACACATGAGTGATTCGGACAATCCAGTCCTTTGAGATAAAGCCATGGCACAACCGCACCAGGAACGCCAGCGGATGAGAGTCCCCAATCCCTGACTGCAAAAAACCCACCACCAATGCGGAATCAACCTCCAGCCGCACTCTCCTCCAACCTCTCTCCCAAGCCACGACAAGACCGTAGTAGACACCCCATAGTTCCGCCAAAGGGGCTGAGCAGACGCCAATGTTCAAAGCGAAACCCACCAGCCATGAACCGTGCTCATCCCGTATCACGCCACCAGCCGTAGCTTGCCCCGGATTGCCATGTGAAGCACCATCCGTATTCATCGTGACCCATCCCTCAGCTGGCTTCCTCCACGCTATCATTCTCTCCACCAACACATCTTCCCGAGCGTCTCCATTAGCTGCTAGATGCGCCGCTTCGACCTCCGCCACTGCACTCTTAAGGAACTTAACTCGATCCCGGCACCGCGAATCCTCACCAAACACGTAGCCACACCGCCACTTCCATCCCCACCACACGGTTAAGGCAAAGAGTGTAGGCCAGCTCCTCCTCTCCGAATCCGACCTCTCCTTAAGGTTCCCATACATCCACTCTAACAAAGATGTCTCGAAAAATCTTCGTTGTTCCATCACTGGTACCACCCGCATCCAAATGCCCATCATCGCAGGGCAATCTCGTAACACATGAATCAAGGACTCCGAAGCTCCTTTACACAGCGGACACACATCAGAGTCGGCCATATGTCGCCGAACTCTCTCCGCATTCGTGAGAACCACTTGATTCCCTACTAACCACAGAAAAATACGAGCCCTCTCCGGAACCATCACACGCCACACTCTGTCAAAGAAACGTGACATACACTGTTTCGATATCTCGTCAACCGATTGGATTAAATAGGCAGATGACACTGTGAACCGCCCATTCTCCGTACCAACCCAAGACATTTTATCTTCCACCCCATAACACCCGCCAATTACCACCGCGAGAAGTCTTTGTCTCATGAACTCCGGTAAGAAAACAGCTATTCTTTCCATATCCCAACCAACACCCTCGATCCAATAATCTGCAACTCGTTGCCCTCTCTCTTCCACAGGAAGCTGATCCGAAACCCATTCTAATAAAGGTGTTGACAACAACCACCTATCTTGCCAAAAGCGAATTATCTTCCCATCACCTAGGACCCAGCCAATGCCTCTATTGACCACCTCACGCAGTCCCACATTCACACTTCTCCACAAAGCCGACCAAGTTCCCTTAGGAGTCATCCAAGCACTATCATGTATGTCGCCGATTTTATACTTACTCCGTAAAACCCGAGCCCATAGACTAGTCTTATCATTCAATAAAAAGTAAATGGGAGGTTCGAAATCCTCACCCACACCGGTGTCTTTGAAATCTCATCTTTCAGCGGATTGAACTCCGGAGACCAGGCTTGACCCATCAAAACACTCCCGAAGAGCCTCCACGGACCCCCTGTCACCGCCGCCAGATAATCCTCCTCCACGTCGAAACGCACTACGAAGAATTGCCGAGGCAGATCCAACACATACATCCCTCCTCTCGGCTTCCACAACTCCCGTAATTTTCGACTCAAAGCGGCGATAGACACATGCCTACCCAGCACTTTGACAACCATACACAGCTTCCACAACCCATTCATCGCATCCACAACCTCTGGATCAATGGTCACCACCGGCTCACCATCCTCACCATTCGGGAACTCCACCCTCATCCTTGACGCGATAAACTCATCATCTATCACTCTCTCCGGGACAGGTAACCCACCGCCATTACTCTTCTGCACCTTATCCACCCATGATACAGCCGCCATCGGCACGCAACCATCCGGTGGCCGTCCGACGTCCTCCATTAACGCATCATGACCAGTTGCACTCAACGCCCTCGTGTCGCCCTCCATAATGTCAAAATTCAATTGACATAAGCAGGATGTGTGAGATTATTCTTAATTAACTATTTTGTTGTTAGAGAACAAAACTCATACAAAGAGATAGCTTCTTAAATTAGTAACGCTACTTTTTAACATTGTGCATGAGGAACGTAACCCCACCTTTTAATACTTTTGCTTTCTTAATCATTTCTACTTTGAATATTCAATTTCCCAATTAAATTGATTTTATTATTGGGCTGGTTAAGAAACTCTTAAAAAAGTGGGCCTATTAGGCTTGACTACTTGTAAGAAGCCTGTTCTTTTATGTTTGTTACAAGCAAACACAAGAACCCACCAAAGTCTAAATCTTCTTCACCGGTCTTCTTCGTCTCCGGCAGAGCTTATGATGATCCTTGAAGATGGCAAAAGAAGCGTATCGACTTGAGCTCCGAGACTCGTAAAAGATTCAAAGGTAAAAGCTTTTAATTTGCTCAAGTAAGCAATGAAACTTCGGCAAAACCCTAGTAGATTCACGTCTGTTCTCAAATGGGTATCACAACTTTCTCTAGAAACCCAATTAAAACCCTCAATTTCTGGAACTGGGTTTCTCCTCCGATGTGCCCAAACCCCTAGATCTTTCGCCACCGTCACCGGTAACGAAGTTTGCAGTGAGAAATCGAAAGTGAAGAGAACCCGAAATGGGTTTAAAATCACTCCCAATGTTAGGAAATTAGCTGAGGAAGCAATGTTGGATTATTTCTATTCCACTAGGGGTTTACAGTATATGGTTGCAGAGAGTATGAGCAAGAACAGTCCAATTTTTATTGATAATCTTTTGAAGAAAGTTGATTGTGTTACTGCTTCTGATATCAACCAATCTATTACTCGATATCTACGGTTTCACCCTGTCAATGAATTCGAGCCTTTCCTTGAGAGTTCAGGTTTGAATCCCAGTGAGTATAATCATTTGGTTCCCTGTGATAAGGTCTTCTTGGATGAAGAAGGCTTTTTGCTGGAGAACCATCATGTTTTGTGTTATAGTGGTGTTGACCCTAAGAGGATTGGGAAGATCTTCAAGGAAGCTAGGGAAGTTTTTAGTTATGAAACCGGGGTTTTAGCTTCTAAGATTAAGGCGTATGAGGATTTGGGGTTTAGCAGATTGTTTCTATCTAAGCTTATCGTTTGTAGTCCGAGAGTCTTGATGGGTCATACGAATATTGAACTGGTTCAGGTTGTAAAGACGTTGCAATCTTTAGGGTTTGAGTTCGAGTGGGTAATGGAAAACTTGTCAGATGAGGGACCTGATTGGAGCTCTGTGCATCGTGTTTTAAGCTTGCTTAGAGAAATCTGTTTTGATGAGGAAAAACTATATGGGTTAATCAGGAACTGTCCAAGTTTGCTTTTTGAGAATTCAGGGAAATGGACAGGGATTCTAGTTGGGTTTGAAACAAAGCTTGGGGCATCTAGAAGTGAACTATGTTCGTTGTTTCAGAAATTCCCGCTGATTCAAGTAGAGAAATGTGTTTCGAATCTAAGGCAGTGCTTCTTGTTCTTGAAAGAGATCGAGATGGAAGATGATGAGATTCATAAGGTTTTCCGTTCTCATTCCTGGTGGCTTGGTTCATGTAAGTTAAAGAAAACCAGTAGCTTGCTTGTGTTTTTGAAGGCTGGTAAAACTCGGGTTTGTCAGGTCATTCAAGAAAACCCTGAAGAGATGAAAAAATGGACAATGGGTTCAAAAATCCAGCCGTTACCAGCTACCAACGTAGACATTGAGTCGAAATCAATGAAGACTCAGTTCTTATTAGACCTCGGATACAAAGAAAACTCAGAGGAAATGGAGACAGCAATGAAGAATTTCCGTGGTAAAGGATCAGAACTCCGAGAGAGATTTAATGTCCTCGTAAGTTTGGGTTTTACCAAGAAAGATGTCAAAGATATGGTGAAAGCATGTCCTACTATGCTCTCCCAGACCTGTGATATCCTAGAATCAAAGGTGAACTACCTTATAAAGGAATTAGGTTATCCGCTTTCGACTTTGGTGGATTTCCCTTCATGTTTAAAGTTCACTCTTCAGCGGATGAAGCTCAGATTTGCAATGTTCTCTTGGCTTCAAGCCCGAGGAAAAGTAGACCGCAAGATCAAAGTTAGCACAATGCTCGCTTGCTCGGACAAAATATTCGTGAGTTTTTTTGTAAACCGTCATCCTGATGGGTCTAAGCATTTAGAGGATCTGAAGAAGCTGCATCTTTCAGTTGAAACAAACTAATTCCTAACTCTGTTTTGTAGCACTAGACCTAATCATCTTGTATCGAAACCTTTGTAGGTGTAGTACTATTCTCTTCTAATGATATTCATCTTTATATGAACAAATGAATATTTATGTATTTTTTTACTTTAAAATTATTTTATTCACTTTTTTTTTTTTGGTCAACTAGTTTCGTCTTCTTCACATTGAAACATACTTCTTGCTTTGTGTAGACAAATCTTCTGCATATCTTCCATATGTCTGCGTAACAGGTAATGTCTTTTATGCGAAACCCTAGATTCAAAAGTCTTCTTCTCAATTGGGTATCACAAGCTTTTGCAGAAACCCCTTTAAAACCCCAACTTTCTAGAAACCCTAGATTTTTCGCCACCCAAAGAGCACTCGTCGATGCTGAAGTTTCCGGCGAGAAATGGGGTCTTAGAACTCGAAACGAGATTCGTAAAGTGGCTCAAGTTGCGATGTTTGATTACTTTTATCAAACGAGAGGTTTGCAGTTTCTGGTTGCTGAGAGTATGAGTAAGAATGCTCCTGTTTTTAATGATAATCTTTTGAAGAAGCTTAATGGTTGTGATGTTGATGTTGATGATGATGATGATATAGTTAAAGCTATTACTAGGTTTCTATGGTTTCATCCTGTTAATGAATTTGAGCCCTTTTTAGAGAGTTTAGGTTTGAAGCCGTCAGAGTTTAGTCATTTGATTCCTTGTGATAAGATGTTTTTGAATGAAGATGCTTTTTTGCTGGAGAACTATCATGTCTTTTGGAACTATGGAATTGGAAGGGAGAAGATGGGGAAGATCTTTAAGGAAGCTAGGGAAGTTTTCGGGTATGAAACCGGGGTTTTAGCTTCCAAGATTAAGTCTTATGAGGATTTGGGGTTTAGCAAATTGTTTCTATCGAAACTTATAGTTTGTAGCCCAAGTATCTTGATTGGGGATATGAATGTTGGACTGGCTAAGGTCATGGAGATGCTGAAAGCTATTGGTTTTGGTGTTGATTGGGTAACAGAGAACTTGTCAGAGGAGGTGTCTTATGATTGGAGCTCTATGCATAGATGTCTAAGTTTTCTTAGAGATTTGTATGTTGATGAAAATGAGCTATGTGAGTTAATCAGAAAGATGCCAAGACTTATTTTCGAGGATTCAGGGGAATGGACATTGATTCTAGCTGGGTTTGAAGCAAAACTAGGGTCATCCAGAAGTGAACTCTCTTCGTTGTTTCAGAAATTCCCTCAGTGTCAGAGTTTAGGTAAATTTGTTTTGAATTTAAGGCATTGCTTCTTGTTTCTGAAAGATATTGAGATGGATGATGACGAGATCGGTAAGATTTTCCGTTTGCACTCTTTGTGGATTGGTGTATCTCGTTTGAAGCAAACCAGTACCTTACTTATCAATTTGAAGGGTGGGAAAGGGCGGCTATGTCAAGTCATTCAAGAAAATCCAGAAGAGATGAAAAAATGGATTATGGGGTTAAGAGTCCAGCCATTACCAGCTACTGGATACAAGGTAAACACAAAGTCGAAAACAATGAAGACTCAGTTCTTGTTAGACCTCGGATACAAAGAAAACTCTGAGGAAATGGAGAGAGCACTCAAGAATTTCCGTGGCAAAGGATCTGAACTCCGAGAGAGATTTAATGTCCTCGTGAGTTTCGGTCTTACTGAGAAAGATGTCAAAGATATGGTGAAAGCATGTCCTAGTATCCTCACCCAGGCATGTGATATCTTAGAATCAAAGGTGAACTACCTTGTAAAGGAATTAGGTTATCCGCTTTCGACATTGGTGACTTTCCCAACATGTCTTAAGTACACTCTTCAGCGGATGAAGCTTCGATTTTCAATGTTCTCTTGGCTTCAAGATCGAGGAAAAGCAGACCCAAAGCTTCAAGTTAGTACTATACTTGTGTGCTCGGACAAGTTCTTTGCCACTAGATTTGTAAACCGTCACCCCGATGGGCCTAAGCATTTGGAAGACCTGAAGAAACTACTTGTGTGTTAGTAGAGATCAAGAATGCATCAGGATATATATAGTATTGACCACAACAATGCAAATGAGCCCCAAACACAAAGGAAAGATTCGATTTTGTATCTGATGAAGACATTTTTTTGAAGCAGTAGCTGCAGTTTTGTGTTATCTCCTGGAGCAGATTGCTATGTAAGTTTTACAAGTTCTATTTCAATTTTTTAAAAGTTGGAGAAAAAATAAACAAATTTGTTTAATCTCAACAAATTTCAATGAAAGGAACTCATAATATAACTGTGGCAGAATTCGAGAATGAACTTGAACAAAAACTAACTGAATAACGAAACTCATTGAGAAGATTAAGGTATATAAAAACACTATAAAGAGAGATTATAATGTTATTCAAACATTATCATATAATCAAGCCTCAAATAAAATCAAATAACGATGATCACAGTCTTTAAGAAAAAGAAAAGCCACGTGGCACGAAGGTTTGACTAGTTGACTCCAACGTCCTTAACTGTTTTTGCTGACGTGGAATATTCGCGCTTTGGCTTTTTTATTAAGTACCATCTCTCTAACTAAAGCTCCTTCTTTGATGTTCTCTCTTCCGAGTTTCCTCTCTGTTTGTTTTCCCGGAAAGCGAGAGAAAGTGCGAGAAAATTCCACCATTCTTTTCTTCTTTTCTCCTTTCGTTAGATGTCGGAGCTTAAACGTATCACTTTCTCTGCATAAAGCACCATTATTACTGAGAGTCGAGAGAGATTATAGTGATGAAAACCAAACAGCAATTGCGATTCCTCGCTACAATTCTGCTCACGACGATTCTATTTGTTCTGGCGAAGACTGATACTGATCCGCTTGAAGGTAAATTTCCAGATTCTCGTTTCATTTTTCTCAGTCTAGGAGTGAATCCTAGCTAAGATTCTTGTTCGTCGTTGTTCTCTGTTTCAATTTTACTTACTTAGGAACGAACTGTTACTTGATCATCACCAAAACACAGAAACCCTTTCTTGACTTGAAATTTCTATGGGTTTAGTCGCGAGTTTTAGATCTTTCGCTGTTACTTGATCATCACCAAATGACTGTTTAGTCTTCGGCTATATGTGATTGTTGTTTATTTGTGTTTCTCCGTTTAGTTTTGGCTCTTCAAGATCTCTACAAGTCTCTGAGAAATCCAGAACAGCTGAGAGGATGGAGATTAGAGGGTGGAGATCCATGCGGAGAAGCCTGGCTGGGAATTTCTTGTTCTGGTTCTTCTATAGTAGACCTGTAATCTCCTTGTTTAACCCTTTTCCTCAGTTTTTATTTTGTCCGGTTCGAGCAAAATCTGATTCATTCTATCGCAGACAACTGCGAGAGTTAAAGCTTTTGGGCAGCCTTGGAAACCAGCTTCAACATCTCCACAATTTGAAGATTCTGTAAGCAAACTTTTCTGGTTCTTGATTGTTAACTTCATTGCGAGACAGAGTCATTGTATTGTTGATATTTATTCAAAGCATTGGTCTTTACTTTGTTTAGGGATGTAAGCTTCAATAACCTTGAGGGTGAAATTCCGTTTGGCTTGCCTCCTAACGCTACTCATATGTAAGTGTTTAAGCAAGTGCATTCATCTTTTAAGCATACATTCCAGTGCAATTCACGAGTGTTTTCGTTGTTTGCCGATTACAGAAACATGGCTTACAACAATCTGACCCAAAGTATCCCTTTTTCCTTACCTCTTATGACATCTCTTCAGTCTTTGTAAGTGGCTTATTCCAAATGGATATCTTTGAAATATCTCATCACATTGCTTTCCTTTTATACTGATTTGTTAAATAATGGCTTCCTCTGTCTTCTAGAAATTTGAGCCATAATTCATTATCTGGACCTCTTGGAAATGTGTTTTCTGGGTTACAGATTAAAGAAATGTGAGTCTTCTGTTCAGTTCTGTTAGTCTTTCATCACCATATATAGGTGCAAGATACCCATTCATATTCAAATATTGACTTTGCTAGGGATCTGTCATTCAATAACCTGACGGGAGATCTACCGAGCTCTTTTGGGACTCTAATGAATCTGACTTCACTGTAAGTATCTGGTTTCTTATATCTGCTATCTGCTTTGTGCACGTTGGTATAACCTAATAACAGTTTTGATGCTGTGATAACAAAACTGCAGGTACCTCCAGAACAACAGATTAACAGGATCAGTCATATATCTCGCGGATCTTCCTTTAGCTGACCTGTAGTTTCACTCTCTTTGTGCTTTGATTTTCCATTTCATTGAACTTCCTTTATTTATGACCTAAACATATGTCTTCAGGAACATCGAAGATAACCAGTTCAGTGGTATTATCCCAAGTCATTTTCAGTCCATTCCTCATCTGTGGTGAGTTTATTATTCCCCCCTTCTCATAAATTGGCTCAGACACACCTATGACTCATGAAAATCATTGGTGTTTTCCTGAGCAGGATTTGGGGAAACAAGTTCCATGTAGAGCCCAACTATAAACCGTGGAAGTTCCCATTGGACGTCAGACCACTGATACAAAATGATACTGGCTATCCAACAACAGAGTCAAGTGCCATTATGAATTTTCCCAGACCTGAGACTCAGAAGGTCAAAAAGAAGAAGAAAGGCATAGGAGCAGGAAGTACCTTTTTACTGGTTGGTGGGTTAGCTTTGCTGGGAACTTTCTTTGCACTTTTCGCAGTTCGCATGAATCATCGACGTGCACAAAACCTTGCTGCTATTCACAGAAGCAACAATAGCATAGCATACTCTCTTCCAGTCAGTACAGGCCGAGGTGATATATGCTTGTCTCTCCCCTCATTTTTACAATGGCCATTCTGATTCCCTGGTGCTGACTTTTTACCTTCACATGTAACAGAATATCCTGTTGCAACTGAAGATAACCCACAGATTAAAAGGTTCCAGCCACCACCAGCTCCCCAACTCAGACATTTACCTTCTCCACCTGTCAGAATCGATAAATCTGCAAGAAGAAAGAGCTTCTCTGCAACATGTCAATATCCATCGTTCGCTAAGCTTTTCTCAGCTGCAGAGCTTCAACTGGCAACTAACTGTTTCAGTGAGGAAAATCTACTCGGAGAGGGTCCTCTTGGTTCTGTTTACAGAGCAAAGTTGCCTGATGGTCAGGTATATCTCTCTTCTCTCTCTTCAAACATTCAAAATTGGGAATTTTATTATTTGTGTCTCATCCATTGATGTTTTGTTAAAACAGTTTGCCGTCGTCAGAAACATCCCAATGTCTTCGCTATCTTTACATGAAGAGGAACAGTTTACTGAAGTGCTTCAGACAGCCTCCAAACTAAGACACCCAAACATTGTTACACTTCTCGGTTTCTGCATTGAGAATGGAGAGCATCTTCTTGTCTATGAGTATGTTGGCCATTTGTCGTTGTACAATGCTATGCATGATGAGGTATACAAGCCACTTTCTTGGGGCTTGCGTCTCCGCATTGCTATTGGAGTTGCCCGAGCTCTGGAGTAAGTATTCTATCTTCTCAAACTAGTGGTAGTAGCTATTCCCTACCCTTGCAGTTATTTATTTTGACTCTTCCCTATCTGGTGAATCAAAAACTTTCAGCTATTTGCACTCGTCGTTTTGCCCTCCTATAGCCCATAGCGATCTGAAAGCAACAAACATCTTACTAGACGAAGAACTTACACCTCGTATTGCTGACTGTGGGCTTGCTAGTTTAAGGCCACTTACAAGCAACAGTGTTAAACTTCGGGTAAGTAAGACAGCATCTGATGTGTCACCTAATTCTTTGACTCAGAGAGACCTAATGAGTTGTGATTTAGAGCAGGCTTCAGAAATAGCGATACAAAACACTGGCTACATAGCACCAGAACATGGACAACCAGGAAGCAGTGGCACAAAGAGTGACACTTATGCACTGGGAGTGCTACTCTTAGAACTGTTAACAGGAAGGAAAGCATTTGACAGGTACACAAGCGTTTCACATAATAATATAATCATTGATGCCTAAGCTAAGCTAATCATGACCCTTTTCTGATGGATGTTTTGCAGCTCACGACCCCGAGGAGAACAGCTACTGGTGAAATGGGCATCAACCAGACTTCATGACAGGCGAAGCTTAGAACAGATGATTGATGGAGGCATAGCCGGCACATTCTCCTCAAGAGTCGCCTCACAATACGCAGACATTATCTCCCTATGCACTCAGGTATTGTCATTAGAGTTTCTTCACTCAGGATCATTACATTAACTAACCATTCTTTCATAAGCAGGCAGAGAAGGAGTTCAGACCACCGGTTTCAGAAATAGTGGAAGCCCTCACTGCGCTGATACAGAAACAGAACAAGGAAGCAAGCAGTAGTGTAGCAGACAAGACCGACCCTTTTAGTAAATCTTTCTGCTCAACACGCACACGCTTCATCTCCTCACCTACCTTCAGCTACCTCTCCTCTTGAACATTTTCTGTATCTCTACTTCATGCACATATACTTTACTGTGAAAAGAATAGTTCTTAGCATATGATGATATACACGTATTAGTCTTGGTAAAAAGGAAGTTTCTTGGTATATAATAGAAATACAAAAGAGTTTGAAACAAGGCAAAATCCTAAAGCAAGAAACAGGGTCACTTGGTGTACTGAAACTAAGTTTTCTAGCAAATCCCAAAGATCAAACTAAGCAGAAACCCCAGCGTTCAACAATGTATTGATCTCTCCTCTTATATTCACAGGTCTTCCATCAAACATGGAAGAGAGACTTGTCTCACATAGCTCCTTGAGTTCTCTTGTTTTCGAAAGTGCAGCTTCCTGTATTCAATACCAAAATCAATAAACAGAATTTGTTAGATAATAGCCCCTTCCAATTCCAAATTTCTGATAATCCACAGTTTAGCCAAAACAAGCTTTTTAAGAACATGAGGTTACCTGTTTTGGCCATATAGCAGAAAGTGAATTCTGCAGCTCCATGCGTCTTCTACCCACATCTTTCAAGCTCTCTCTTAACTTCACTTCACGGTGCTTCTTCTCCTCCAGCTCTGAAACAAGCCTATCTAGGAATCTGTTCGACAAACAAATACATATATCAGAAGCTGTGGTACTCACTGTGATCCCCTGGCAGAGATTCTTTATCCTAACGCACCTTTTGGAGTTGAGGATCATGATCAGATCCCGAGATTTCTTGTTTGTTAGCAATGAAATGGCCATGGAGATGTCAACCACCATTGGCTCTATGGTTTCAGGAGAATACTGCTGAAGAACCATGGGGGAGACTGCTTGCACGTGGTGTTGCAAGGACAGCGTATCTTCATTTCTCAGTTCTATCAAACGCTGGTTCAAAAATGCCTTGACCTGACACAAGAGAAACGACATCAACTCAAGAAGCATATCCAGGATTAAACTGAGAATTAGATAGTTAGTGATAAGAGTACCTCATACAAATCATCAAGGATCTTATTCCTATATTCTGTCTCCAACAGCTGGCTCCTCTCTCCTCCACTCCCTAAGACTTGAGTTGTAGAATCTGTCAACTGTGTCTGGTTTGATTCTAGCAAAGCTGAATCACCTATTTCTTCTACCTGAGGTGTTTCAACACTTACATCCCAAGAAATCTCAGAAACATCAACCTCAAGGCCTTGGCTTTCTTCCACTTTAAATGGAGAATTCTCAGGAATATCGCTGGCATTGACAATTTCATATGAACCTAGATCATTTCCACTATCAACTTCTTCTACCATACTAACATCCCAATCTATCTCAGGAGTCTCAACCGTAATATCCCAATCAATGCTGTCTGCAGCCGCATCTGTACCATTTGCATTCTCAGATGACTGAATATTATCAGCATCGAGACCTTCAGAGTCCCCAAAAACGCTTAATGATGGAGGGTTTTCACGAATGTATTTCAGGTTTTGTAAGACAATCCTCAAAGGCTTCTGCAGACAGATCAGAAGCCGGTCAATTCAATCTCCAGGAAACAAGGACCAAAATTTTAAAGAGAAAGAGATTGAAGTTAAACAGTGATCTTACATCTTTCTCAGTATGAACATCTTGAACATAGGCAGAGTAGTACTCCATTGCCCCTGTTACTGAGTCACTGTTGATAACTTCCAGAATCTTGCTAAAGGTACTAGGAAGCGAACTCGCAGTCTCCAAAAGCTCACGCCTCACATTGTTTCCCTGATATCTTAAATGTTTAAACTTTATATGATCCTTTTAAAAAACATATAGATGAAAATCAACCAAGTTTACAAGTAAACCTGCAATCCAAGCTCTCGGCAAGCATCCTCGTATTTTGTTGCTGAGAGTGCAACGCTCCTTTTGATATCAGCTTCTTTACGATCAAGTTCTGTCATTTGTTGCTGAACCTTTTGCACTTGCTTTTTCAGATAAGGGCTTCATGTTTTGCAAAAAGAAAACATATTAGGGAGATCAGAAATGCCAAAGTAGAGAGACTATAGGTAAAATCAAGTAGAAGCCAACTTACATTTCGTAATTAACATTCTGAATTATTATCTGAGCTGCCTCCCCAAGATAAATGTGATCTTTTTCAAACGCACGAACAATTGCTTCCCAAACACCCTAAAAGAGCATTATACAGCTGAGACAATGAACACAAACAAAAGTGCGAAACAGAGAGACAGTTTTCCTTACAGAAGCACCCGAAAGTCGACCAAAGATGTTGCGGCTTTCCGGAGTTGTCTTCAGGAGAATCTCATACACCTTTTTGACCTCCAAGTAACCGATCACTGGAAGCAAAACAACATTAAACTTGAATGAGAATACAACCAAGTAAGGCCCTCCTCCTAATCAATCATCAGACATAACCAAACAACAAACAAGCTTACGGTGTTCACAAAGATGCCAATAAAATCTCTTTGGCATTTTCAAACAAAATACTAACACTTTAAGTTATAAATGAGAGCAGTGAACCAAAACGCAATTTAAGACGAATTCGTTTTGAAGGTTTGAAAATTCGCCAAACTGATAAAAGAACAAAATTTGAAGAATTTAAAACCTTCAGGATCTAGGGTTTGAAAGAATGGATCGATCTCTTTAGGCAAAGAAGAGAACTCTTTTAAGATTTTGACTCTGATCACAGCAACCCTCTTCCTCCAATCCGCCGGAATTCTCTTCCGATCCACCAACCATTCTTCAAATTCAACAAAATTGAAATCAAATGAAGACAATAATCACCAACGCAGATTCGAATCCAACGAAGAAAACGAAAAAAAAAAACCAAAGAGATATAAAAATTTAAAATTCCGTGTACTCGTAATTGATAGTTCTGCATTACCTCCGAGACGAGAGAAGGTGATATCGATTGGAAGATTTTGAACATCATCTTGTGACGGCATTTTCTTCCGGTTAACCTTTCACGCTTTCTGGGAAATTTTATCTCCGAAGTCTCACACAGTTTAACGTTTTGGAGTCTCAAGAGTTTGCTACAGAAGAACGCATAATTTCATTGGTCTCATCAAATATCTCGAATCCGGTTATTGAACTAACCGAACCAATTTACTCCGGTCCGCGGCAGATTAAATTGTTTATTGGTTTTATATGGGTTGGTTGGATGGTCCATTACCGCGGTTAACATAAACTGGTCTATCTAGTAACGTCGGTTTTACCTTTACGGATTAGTCTACAGATTTTAAACTTTTTTTTCTTTACAAGTTAAAACTATTTTGAGGAAATTATTTGTATGAATATTTTGTGAATGATGGGAAAGAAATCAAAATTAGTTTACCAGCTCAATTTGATCAAACCAATTAGCTTAACAAAAACAAAACCTAGACCATATTAGTGCCCATTCAAACAAAGTACAATGGAACAGTTAGAGATACAAACAAAATTCAATCAATATATTTGACAATCTAAGTTCATAAATCACATAATAATGACTTTTAACTTGTTTCATATAATGTCTAGTGTTTATAGATTGAATGTAAGAGCGGTTAATGGATCATTAAAAATCGAATAAAAAATCTTATAATAATAATATAGATGATGGAATTGAAAAGTATATCTTAAAGTAAAAATCTAATAGCTGAATAATATATATAGGAGAAATATAATAATAATAATTTAGAGAACAAACAAAAAATATTTATACAAGTTTGTTATCAGCAATGTGACTAGAGAGAAGGAAGAAGAAGAGAGAGGGGATGGAAAAGGACATGTTCTTGACCGCTTTATCAGAATATTTTTCTTGGTTTCATACAAAAATAAAAACAAAGTCGTCTTCTAATATTTTAAGGTAGAAGAAACTTATACAACAAAAATATCAGAAAATAAAAAGGAGTTTGTCTTTAGGTTCTTCTCTCCAATCTCTATTTTTCTCTCCAATATCCTTCTTAAGTTTTTGAACCCTCTCCACTTCAATATAACCGACCTCTCTTCTCTCTTCTGAAAAAAACACCAAAGGAGCTTTAAATGCTCCGTTACATAATCTCTATCTCTTTCCAAGAATATAGAGAAAGGAAAATAATATACAAGAATTAAAAGAAGGTATATCATCATCTCTCTAGCTAGTGATCAAAGCACCGTCATCATCATCATATATCATCAGCTTGCCTCAGAGGAGAAGACCAACATAAGAGAGATCGAAGATCAAAATCTATCTCTCTTCATCATCTTCTGCTGTTACTATCATATCACACGCTCTCTCAAACATCATCCTATATATAGACTTCTCTTCATCATCATCAAATGCAAGGTCATCACCAGAATCATCATCAACACTTATCATCATCCTCCGCCACGTCTTCCCATGGAAACTTCATGTAATTTTTACTCACTTAATAACTTTTTGAATTGATTGATGATCCCCATGTTTTTAATAAGAGAGCTTTAATTTATGTGTGCAGGAACAAAGATGGGTATGATATTGGAGAGATAGACCCATCACTCTTCCTCTATCTTGATGGACAAGGACATCATGATCCTCCATCAACTGCTCCTTCTCCTTTACATCATCATCACACAACTCGTATGCACTCTCTCTCTCTCTCTTTTCTTTCTTTTTTGGGAATTGGGGTTTGTTTTTTTGGTTTCAGCAGATAAGGAAGATTCCCTTTAGGTGTGTGAGAGAGAGAGAGAGTCACAGCAAAAGCATGCCAAACAGATTTCAATCTTTCTTCTGCCATCAGTACTCTATTCTTTCAGCTTTGACCAGATCCTCTCTCTTTTCAGACACCAAATCTTTCAAATCCATATATCTTACACTTCTTTAAACCCTTTTCTCTCTCTGTCCTTTTTCTTCTAATTAGAAGAACTAGTCCGCTCACATATTTATATACATGACTTGTTATAACTAGACCATTTCTCATACATATGGTCACATGACTCATCTTATGGCAGAGAATTTGGCGATGAGACCTCCAACATCGACGCTCAACATCTTTCCATCTCAGCCTATGCACATAGAGCCACCTCCTTCTTCTACACACAATGTAATAATTATTACTATTACTTTATAAATTTCTATATATATATGCCAATTTTAGTTGGTTTCTGTTTCTAATTTAATATAATGTCAGCGCAACTACTAGCCATTTCATATAATATCAAGTCAGACCAATTATTATACGTTTCTTATTTTTCTATTGAGTAGTGATTTGATTGTTTTTTGGTTGTTTTATATAATGTGTTTGGTAAGACCGATAATACAAGATTAGTTCCGGCTGCTCAACCTAGTGGTTCCACTCGACCAGCTTCTGACCCGTCCATGGACTTGACCAATCATTCTCAGTTTCATCAACCTCCTCAAGGTTCTAAATCCATCAAGGTCTCTATCCATTTATGTTTTTTTAATCATTTAATTGCTTTGTCGAACTATAACTCGAGTATAGATATAGACTTGTTGTGGTTGTTTTTAGAAGTTAATGGGTCATATCTAAATGTTATGGCAGAAGGAAGGGAACCGCAAGGGTCTTGCCTCATCGGACCATGACATACCTAAATCGTCAGACCCTAAAGTGAGTGTATATTCATACAACTGCAGAAAATTAATAAGATTCTTTTTTTTTTTTTTTTTTTTTTTT
>Ga0041059_1000963_pt1 | contig 22766 bp, 14 predicted proteins | sample AraColnosormetaG_FD_56232 | JGI IMG/M metagenome (GOLD analysis project Ga0041059, IMG submission 56232) | Arabidopsis roots microbial communities from North Carolina, USA - Col MF nosort | ecosystem: Host-associated > Plants > Roots > Unclassified | place: USA: North Carolina | collected... | reverse complement strand
ATCTACCTTAAAATGATATAAAGTTTCTTAATTTTTAGAATATAAATGATAAAGTCATGAGTCAACTTTTTGGTTTATGATTTCAAAAGAGTTTTAGTATCTTAAAATGTTATGTAGAATTGGTTGTTATTCAATCAAAAAATTTTAAAAGTATGTTAAGGTTTTGTGTTATTCATTTAAAATTTGTAAATAGTAATATAAAATCTTCATAAATTTGGGGTTATTAGATTTATGCTCTTATAAAGTCAGTAAAAATTTTGTGTTATTTAATTAGAACAAAAAAATCTCTGATTATTAATCATTTAAATTATTATGTTATTGGTTCATGACTTTCTATATTTTTCTTCACAAAATAAAATTATAGGAAGTTATGAAAAGTATTATAAAAATATAGAGATTTGTTTGTAAAACTTTACAAAATTATGAAAAACTAATCAACAAGATTATAAAATACATCTCTAACAATAGTTTAGAATCTTTCATTTATTTACTTTCTAGGATTTGAATAAAGTCATCAAAATTCTTTGTAAATTAGGAACCAATAACACCCTCTTAAACTACATCTATAAATTTCAAAGAGTAGTTGATAAAATTTTATAGAATTCCAAAGAGTGCTGTCTAAAAGAGTTCTTAATCTACATTGTTAAATAATTTACATGATGGGAGTGGCCGGTTTTGCGGTAGCTCTGATGGTAACTTCACTGTTAATCGCTACTTGCGCTGATGGAAAAGAGTTTTTTCATCACCGGGAAATTAAAGTACAAAGATTTTTGAAGCAGCTTAACAAGCCAGCTCTTAAATCCATTAAGGTATCTTACACAAATTTCATATGCATATACTCCATGCGTTGAATATTCGCTCACAAATTTCTTTTGAGACTAATAATTGTTTTGCTTTAATCTTTCTTACAGAGTGAAGACGGAGATATAATTGATTGTGTTCTAATAACTAGCCAACCAGCTTTTGATCATCCTTTGCTTAAAAATCACACCATTCAGGTTTGCTATCATTTGCAATACCTCTGGTTTGTTTACACATGCATGATCGTGTTGTTTTCTCACGTAGGTAAAACCAAGTTTTATCCCGGAAGGGGAAGGTGACTCTACGTACACCAAGAAGGAGACAAAAGCTACTCAAGTGTGGCAGAAATATGGAGAGTGCCCAGAAAACACTATCCCGATAAGAAGAACAAAAAAAGAAGAAATCTTACGAGCAAAATCCCTTGAAAGTTTCGGGAAAAAGAATCATCAATACATTCCTGAAGATACATCTAGTCCAAATTATCACCATGAGGTACACACCCTATACAGTACAATTTCTATAGGCATATCTATGTTAGCATACTCACATGTATATATTCAGAGTGGAGCAATATTTTCATTTAAATGGTAGTACAATGATATTTACTTTTGTCTCTAATTAATATGATTTGGAGTAATTTTTTTTTTTCTTATTTTCTTTTTTCCTTTTGTGATCTGGAATTTTTGGATCAAGTCCAATATAAATTAACCGAAACGGCTATTACATAGACATTATATATTACATGGTGAATCCTAATCACACGAATTTCCCTGGTTTAGTACGCGTTCATGGGTGTGAGAAACGGAAAGTTTTACGGGACAAAAGCCTCGATAAATGTCTGGAAACCAGATGTAGCAACTCCCAGCGAGTTCAGCTTGTCACAGACTTGGATCGTATCTGGAGATGGCACTAGTCGTAATACTATTGAAGCTGGTTGGCAGGTTTGATCTTCCGTCCTAAATATAAGGATATCTTGCAGGACATCATAATTAACACAACCTTAATTTGTTTGCCTTGATTTATAGGTTTATCCAGGAATGTACGGTAATAATGATCCTAGATTATTTGTTTATTGGACCGTAAGTTCTCATTTTTCCACCCTAATTAAACACACACATATATATATACTTCAAAATAGAAAAATTTGTTTCTATTTGACGTGTTGAGAATCCGAAACCATGCAAACATATTTTTCAATTCAAAATATGTTTTATCTTGTAAATTAAGATTTTCCTCCGTTACTAATGAAAGTTCATGCATGCTTATATATATTAGAGCGATGGATACCAAAAGACAGGATGCTATAATCTCGTCTGCGGTGGTTTTGTTCAGACGACCAACCAATACACTGTAGGTGGATCCTACGTTACCGCGTCACAATACGACGGAGCTCAACTAGTTCTCAACCTACTTATATGGAAGGTAATAATACCGTTATTCTTTTTTCCACCTTAACAATACCAACTATCTTATCGTATAGTTTATATCTACTTTATGAATCTATTATAATTTTCAATTTTTCTATCTGTATTTTGCTCAATTAAAACTGTAAATAAAGCTCCTCCACTAACTCCAATTTAAATTAGCAAAACAGATCACAAATCCTTTTGTTATGTACTAAAGGAAAAGTCAGGCCAGTGAAAATAACCTTAGTTAATATATTAGAGGCAATCTTGTTTTCTAACTCTTCATTAATTTATTGGAATTGCGATCATCAGGACCCAAAAACAGGAAACTGGTGGCTAAAGATTAATGACAACGATGTTATAGGGTACTGGCCTGGCTCGTTGTTCAATTCTCTAGGAGATGGAGCTATAAAAGTTGAATGGGGTGGCGAAATCTTCGCGCCAACCAGTGATAGACACACAACCACCGATATGGGAAGTGGACATTTTGCAGAGGAAGGGATTAAGAAAGCGAGCTATGTAAAAAATATTATGATAGTTGATGGGACAAATGCTCTGAGAGAACCACAAGGACTTTACTCCTATGCTGATAATCGTAATTGTTACAGCGTTGTACCAGGAAATGCTGGAACTTCCTTTGGTACTCATTTCTTCTATGGTGGTCCTGGTCAGAACGTTAAATGCCCGTGATCTGATCTGTGTGTTCAAGCTTTTGATATTACGCATCTATGTTTCAATGTTTGATCCTATCTATCTTTAATTATAGTTAAGTGCTCTTTGTCTATGTGTAAGGCTTCATAGTTTATAATAAAGAACTTTTACGTTTGTTCCAATCCTCTGTTTATAAATCAAGTTTTAAGGAATGAATTAAAAAAAAAACTTAAATGAAAAAACAAAGGGATAATAGGATATCCGATGATATTTCTTATTTCTTTCGTTTTTATAAGATGATTTAAATGAAAGCACAAATATTAAGAAATTATGATTTAATGCATAACAAAAATTAAGCCAGTCAATGAAAACATATAGTACTTAATTTGAATAGTCAGAAACTATTAAATAAATAAATATTTTCTCTAGACAATAGAGAAAATCAAATAATATAAAACAAATAAAAACTACTACAACATTTTATATAAGGGAACAGAAGAATTATTATTACTCCATATATAAGATGTTTTAGACTTTTTCTTTTGTTCCATTTTATTAGATGTTGTGTAGATTTCTATGCAAAACTTAAATACATTTAGTATTTTCAAATCATTTTTGTTAGTCAGTATTTTATATGATTGGTTGAATTGTTTTAATATACGTGTTTTTAACCAAAACATCTTATAAAATGGGACAGAGAGAGTAATACATTTGGTTAATATACGTGTTTTTAACCAAAACATCTTATAAAATGGGACAGAGAGAGTAGTATTTACTGCATTTAGTTAAAATTAGGTTTACTAGTTAAATAATTTATAAAGTAGACTTAAATTGAATATTATATTTCTAAATAGATTATTTCTGTAAAAATAAACCCTAAAATATATTTATCAAATCTTTTAAGATTTTAAACTTTCTTATATTTTCTATTTGATCATTTCATATTAACGCGATTAATTAAAATATGTTTTGTGACTTCAAATATTTTGGTTTTATTTAAATTCTTGCTTTGTATTTATGTGATTAACTTAGTAGTCTCTTTAAATAGATAAAATAATCCTCAGAACTATAATATTTAAAATCTAGTGACAAAAGTTTTCTTTATTAATACTATACTTTTCCAATTTTTAGATTTTTAAAGATATTTTTAAAAAATTTGAAAGAAAAAAGGTTGAATGTTCTATTTCTTACAAGTTACAAATTAAATATACACAACACAATATATACCAATGTCCCAGTTATCTTCCCAACAATTATTTCAAAAGTATAACGTTATACACTAATACTAACAATGATGCTTAATCAGACAGTGATCTTCTTCCTTCTTTGGGTGATCATAGCACTTGTAGTCGAAATTACTTTGGCCGGAAAGATCACAGTTTCTGATATCCATGAGCAGAAAATCGAACAACGGTTGAACCAACTCAACAAACCCGCCGTTAAATCTATCCATGTATTCGCAACGACTTTTAATTACCCGTGGTTTGCTATTCCCACTATTTTCTTGGCTAAATGCTTTTATGTTTTCCTTTAATATTTATATTGAATAGAGTCCAGATGGAGATATAATCGATTGTGTATGGATCTATCACCAACCAGCTTTTGATCATCCTTTACTCAAAAACCACACCATTCAGGTTTTTTTGTAATACTTTTTTTTATTCACTCTTCAAAATCATATTACCTCTACGTTTTGCCCTAACGCTTCTTGTTTTTTTCGAGGAAGATGAGGCCGAAAAGTGACTCGACAAGGGACAAAACTGGAGGTAACAAGACAGACATTATCCATCAATTGTGGCGCACGAAAGGTGAATGTCCTAAGAACACTATTCCCATCAGAAGAAGAACAAGAGATGATCTTCTAAGATCAGATTCCATCAAAACTCATGGAAGAAAGAACCCACCAACCATTTCTCCAACTACTTATCACCTCCCCGATGATCAGACAGAAGTTCATGAGGTATCTATATCCCCGGCTCAAAGTTTTTTTTTTAAAAGTGATTAAATATTTTTGACGCTTTAATTTTTATAATTTTGAGTTAAACTATTAAGAGCTACCCTTAACTATTATACCTTACTTTAATTGTAGCATGCGAGTGTGTACCTGGACTATGGTGAATACCATGGCAGCAAGAGCCGTATAAGTATATGGAGACCAGACGTTAATATGACCGAGTTTAGTTTGGCTCAAACATGGGTCGTCGGTGGAGATTGGGACACTGTTTTGAACACTGTGGAGTCTGGTTGGCAGGTCAGTGCTATTTTTTTTTTTTTAGGCTAACACTTCTCTTTTTGTGTGTGGGGCTTTTTTTTGTAAAAAAAAATGGATCTCAATTAGGATATATGTGTTGCATTGTTGCAAAATTTACTGATTTTATAAACTCAATTTGAATCGATAATAATTGGATACTCAGATATACCACATTATGCATTCAGAAGTTCTACTATTTCTAACTTCAGTTTTTTTTTAACTCTTTATGATAGATCCTACATTCTATGTACGGTGACAATAATACAAGACTTTTCGCCTTTTGGACGGCAAGTTTCCCTTTTTTATTAATCTTAACTAAGATTGTCATGCATTGACTAAGGGTTAATTACTAATATTTTCTGACAAAACATATAGAGCGATTCATATGGAGACAACAGCTGCTACAATCTTGACTGTCCAGGCTTTGTTCAAGTGAATAAAGATATTGCCCTTGGTGCAGCCCTCAACACTATCTCGACCTACAATGGTAACCAATATGATTTCCTTCTAACTATTGAGAAGGTATAATTTATCTACAAGTACTGAACAAACACAACTTATAGCAGTTTCAAAAAGAGTGTCATCACTAAATTGAGCTACTATACCTATTTTAGGAACAAGATACCGGACTTTGGTGGCTTAAGTTTGATACTCATCTAGTCGGATACTGGCCAAGCTTTCTAGTCCCGAAGCTAGCAGACTCAGCACGGATGATCGCTTGGGGAGGTGAAATTGTGTATGATGCTAGTGGCCAAAATGAACATACGCTTACGCAAATGGGGAGTGGCCATTTCGCGGAAGAAGGGTTTAAGAAGGCGGCTTATATCAATAACATAGAGTACATCGATAAATCTAATCATCCGATCAAACCCTTTCCTCAAAATCTTGAAGCTTCTGTTACTCGGCCTGAATGCTATAACCTCAAGGTTGGCTCTAGCCGAAGATGGGGAACTTACATTTTCTATGGTGGACCTGGACGTAACCCTCAATGCCTATGAAAAGTGACATGATTTTTCGAAATTTATTTAGAAAATGTTTGGGACAACCCTTGTGATTGAACTGAATAGCGTTCTAAAGATGTAAACTTTTTAAGACTAATAAATGGTTTTGCATTTGAGATAAAACAAAAAAGATCATATCAATATTTTAATAAGCAACACATTTTTCTTGTTAGGTCATAAAACGTAACAAGTCGGTGTCACTAATTTACTTATCAAGTGATACCTTGCACGATTTGTAACTTGCAGAAAAAAAGAAGATAGAAGGATATGATAAAATTTTATGCATATGTAGAAAAAAACCTTGCACGACACCTTCCGTTAGATCGATCAGCTTTGACTTATACGTTTAAATTTGCGTTTTTGTCATTCACAGAGAAGAATATGCTTTACACTTATCCTCTCTTTCTTATTTCTATATTCTTGATGAGTAAAGTAATTGACACCAAGATACTGCATTTCTATATAACCCATGACTACAAGTTTCCTCTGTTTTAACAAAAAACGAAAAAAACAAACAAGTTTCCTCTGTTTAAATATCAATCTTCCTGTTTATGTTCCGCTATCCCAAAAATGGGAAACTGCCTTTCAACCTCTGATCCATCTCATGAAGATGTATCAAAGAAGCTTCCCAAAGCACTTCCCGTCGATGCTGCATTCAAGTTTCCTTCACCGTTACCTACTTTTACTCGAGGTTTGTATTATCATCGGTTCTTACTGATCTCTCTCTCTCTCTCTGTCTCCCAATTAGTTTTGATAATCTTGATTTCACTTGCATCATCAGGTGATGGTTTTGCGAAAGGAACCATTGACTTAGGAGGTGGTCTCGAAGTTAGTCAAGTTTCGACATTCAACAAAGTTTGGTCCACTTATGAAGGAGGACCAGACAATCTCGGAGCTACATTCTTTGAACCATCCTCAATCCCTTCCGGTTTCTCCATCCTTGGCTACTACGCTCAACCAAACAACCGTAATCTTTTCGGTTGGGTACTCACAGCTAGAGATCTCTCAAGCAACACCTTAAAACCACCAGTAGATTACACCCTCGTAGGAAACACCGAGTCACTCAAAATTAAACAAGACGGAACCGGATACTTCTGGCAACCCGTTCCTCCTGATGGATATCAAGCCGTTGGCCTAATAGTCACAAACTACTCACAAAAACCACCTCTAGACAAACTACGCTGCATCCGATCAGATTTAACCGAACAATGTGAAGCTGATACATGGATATGGGGCACAAACGGAGTCAACATCTCAAATCTAAAACCAACCACAAGAGGAACACAAGCTACAGGAGTCTATGTAGGTACATTTACATGGCAAACCCAAAACTCCTCGCCTCCATCATTATCTTGCTTAAAGAACACGAAACTCGACTTCTCTACAATGCCAAATGGGTCCCAAATCGAAGAATTGTTCCAAACTTTTTCTCCATGTATCTATTTCCATCCAGACGAAGAATATCTACCTTCCTCTGTCACTTGGTACTTCAACAACGGAGCATTACTATACAAGAAAGGCGAAGAATCGAAACCAATCCCTATCGAATCAAACGGTTCTAATCTTCCACAAGGAGGATCAAACGATGGATCATACTGGCTAGATCTTCCTATAGACAAAAATGGTAAAGAGAGAGTCAAAAAAGGAGACTTACAAAGCACAAAAGTGTACCTTCATATCAAACCAATGCTCGGAGCAACATTCACAGATATATCAATCTGGATATTTTACCCTTTCAATGGACCAGCAAAAGCCAAGGTCAAATTCGTAAATCTACCGTTGGGTAGAATCGGAGAACACATTGGAGATTGGGAACACACGACGCTACGGATCAGTAATTTCACCGGAGAGCTTTGGAGAGTGTTCTTATCGCAGCATAGTGGTGGAATTTGGATCGATGCTTGCGATTTGGAGTTCCAAGACGGAGGAAATAACAAGTTTGTGGCGTACGCATCGCTACATGGACACGCGATGTATCCGAAACCTGGGTTGGTGTTGCAAGGAGACGATGGGGTTGGGATTAGGAATGATACGGGGAAAGGTAAGAAGGTGCTTGATACGGGGTTAGGGTATGAGGTGATTGCGGCGGAGTATGACGGCGGAGGAGTGGTGGAGCCGCCGTGGGTTAAGTATTTCAGGAAGTGGGGGCCGAAGATTGATTATAATGTTGATGATGAAGTTAAGAGTGTGGAGAGGATATTGCCTGGGCTTTTGAAAAAGGCTTTTGTTAAATTTGTGAAGAAGATTCCTGATGAAGTTTATGGTGAAGATGGGCCTACTGGGCCTAAACTCAAGAGTAATTGGGCTGGTGATGAAAGTTGATGAAATGTTGGTTTTTCTTTTAGATTGTTTGTTTGGTTTGATTCTTTGTATATAAAATTCTTCATAGACCTTAATGTAAAACTATTATGTTTTATATGTAAATAAATAAACATTGTGTGGCTAAGTACAAAAATTTTTATTGGAAACTTATGAACAGATTTGTTTCATAAATTCATAATTAAACCCTTCAGATACAATCATAAGCCAAAAAAGAAAACCAAAAGTACAATTAAGTTCTACAAGAAGTTTATGAAAGGAAAAAAAAAATCTTTTCTTTTTCTATATAATCAAATCATTCACTATGACTCATACGATTTTGTAGCTTTTTTCTCAAAATTTTAGAAATCCAGAGATCCACATTGTTTGCTCTCTATAGATTTTGCTACAGATCCAGGCTTCTTTGTTTCCTTATTATGATCACCATTTACGCCTCGAGGTCTTCCAATACCCATCTTAGGCAAACCACGGTTCAGTCCTTCCAGCAAAACACAAGCTTTACACCATTTCTGCATATCATTTGTAATCCAAACAATCAAACACTATATACTAACTCTAATTATGGAAAACAATTTACTTGATGTGATAAAAGAGAGGTCTCACCTGGCTAGAAATATACCCGCATCGCTCACACGTCCCTTGCTCAGGCATCTTTGTGGTTGTTGCAATTCTAAAATCTTCACCAGACTTTATGATGTCCAGAATCGCCCTTGGCCTGCACTTTGTGTAAGTTAGAGATCTCTAGTTTTCTTATTTCATTCTAGCGGATACTAAACAAAAGGGTTGAGAAAGAACCTTATTCTTTCCAAATCTTTGATGAACTCACGGGCAAACCCACGATATGCATTAGGAGAGTAAATGCCTGCAAACTCAAAAAAAAAAAATAAGCCATAAAAATAACTAGAGATTGGCTGAAACTATAACTTAGGAACAGATAAAACCTACAAAAAATCGATGATTGTACACTTACATTCAGTGGAGAAGTAATCCAGCTTCTTGAAATAAGCATACGTAAAGCTACGTTAAGGTATCACAATATCTTTTGTTGACAAGTATAAGCGATATATACAAAAGCATTATGTAGTGAAGGATATATGACAATCTCCTTTTCGTATGTATACTTGAAAGGTTTACATCTTGGAATGGGACCATCTTCACCAGTAGTAATCGATGTGCACCTACTTAATCTACAGTTACCAATGTTACAAATATCAATTAGTTGAGGAACGAGACAGATTTTTCATTTTCCATCAAATCATCAACAAATACTTACCTAGCAATATCCCCTCGCAATATGTTCAAGAGAACGGTTTCTGCTATATCATCTGCATTATGTCCAGTGACTAGCTTCTCTACTTTCAATAACGCAGCTCCTCGGTCAAGTGCCTTGAGATGAATTAAACACAAGAGTGTTGGTGGTATGCAGAGTTATTGACAAACTGAAAGTTGAACAACAAAAAGAAAACGGCACTGCTCCCTACCTGTCGACGGAATACACCACAAAAGGTGCAATTGTTCTTCAAACCAATCATTTTCACAATCTCATCCATTGTCCATCCATACAGATCTTTATATGAAACAATCTTAAGAGGCAAACCATACTGGAAGAGAAAAATAAAGAACCCATCAAACTAAAAACCGCCATAAAACAATCACTTAACACACATAGAATTCAAAAAGAAGCTTACTTGGACTTCGTTCCGTTTAACAGTCTCAAGAGAATCATCACGATAACCCGTAATCCCTTCATCTATGGACAAGAGAAAGAGGTCTAGCCCATAATTGTGGCGTCTGTTTAGTTCTGATAACACATATGCCAGAACAGTAGAATCTGCACAAAACAATCTTAAAAAGTTACAGTATGTTAAAGAAAAAGATCAATCAGAATCTAAGCAATCACCTTTTCCACCAGAGGCACCTATAGCAACACGTTCACCAGATTTGAATAAACGATTCTGAACAATGACTTGATGAATCTCCTCCTCAAAAACCTCATAAAAGCACTCTCTGCATATCTTTAAAACACACATACTCAATCACTTCTCATACATAACACAAAAATAAGAGACTCTGGAAACTAGCAATAGACTGAAAAACTAATGATTGTCGTTACTTTCACTATTGATCCAACTCCGACGAACTACATTGATTATTTTGATTTGATTCCACATAGAGATCATAATCCAAACCAATGCAATTCATAAAGAGTCAAACCTAACACTAACAGTATAGAAATGTGTTCCAAGCTTCTGCTTAATATGTTAGCTAAAACCCAACGAGATTCTACGAGAAAAGAGAAATAAAAAAAATTGAAAAGTTACCTGTTGAAGGGTTTTAGGTCTTTTGAGGACGGGACGTCTCAGGTTGCATAAGCAGCAGAGACGGGAGGCTACTGCTTTCTTGTTCTTGGCCTCCATTTTTCACCGGAGCTCATGCGGAGAAGATTTCCGGGATTACTAGTCGGAGGTGGAAAACGACCTAAACCTAAGTGTCGGCGTGAAACGGCATCGTCTTGTGTGTGGGCCATAAATGGGCTTTGACGGAACTCGCACTTTAGATTTAAACGGCATCGTTTAAGCGGAGGTATATTCAGAGTGACTCAGTGTTGCAGAGTTTGACTTTGTCCCATCGATTAAGCTAAAGAGTAAAGACAGTGACGCAGTTATTTTGTATTAAAGTCTCTACTTTGTAAATTTACTGCCAAAAACTTGCCTTCCATAGTTCCATGTCCATCGCAAAAGTTTCAGCGGTGGTAGTTATTCCAACAAGAATCTGAACAAAATGTTTGGACTTGAGATCTTTAGATAGATGTTTTGATGTTTACTCAGCTGTGTTTTATTTGCAAGGATGAAAGAATCAGCCGAGACAAACAATTCTTGGTGATCCAGGCTCATTTTATTCCTTGTCCTCTGTTTTTTTTGTGTCCTATGTCTTTACTTGCTCTGTTTATCTGATTGCTCTGTTCGAGTGTTCTGTTTTCTTTTCATTGCTAGCTCTGTTTTCTGTGCTCTGCTATCTTTTTGCTCTGTTTCTCTAGGTGCTCCGTTTTTCACCGGCTCTGTTTCTCTACTTGTTATGTGCTACTCTGCTTGACCCTTAAAAATGGATCAGATGTTTCTCTCTGACCCTGAGAGCATCATCATTGCTAGATCTAGTCGGCGAAAAAAAAAACTGAAACCTTTCCTCCATTTATCAACCAGTATAAGCTGGAAGATCACAAAACAGGTTTGCATGAGTAACTGCTTAAAAAGACATAATTCTGATTGTTCTCCATTATATTTTCCTATGTTTATGTGAATAACCAAATGAAAGAACTTAACATTACACCACACCAAAAAATAAAAGATAAACATTGATCAATTGCTTTGTGAATCAAAAAATTTCCTTTCTCAGACTCTGTAGAATAGAGAAACTATTTAATGGATTGGATTAAGTTTTGATTCTCACGTGGATATGTTCATCGATCATCTATGTTCTAAATTTCTAATGAAAACAAAAACAAAGGGTAAGAATCAGAAATATTCATGATTCTTTCTGCAAGGATATCACAAAGAGTCAATCTTTATTCATCTTCAGAGTCTCAGACAAGGAAGATTCAATGAAGGAAGCGATTAAAGAGTAGACAACATAAAATAAAAATCAACTTGCATTAATTTTTAATGACTTTCAGTAATTCTTGTACAAATGTTTTGCCTGTCGCAGTGTGATATAAACCTATTCTTATGAACAAAAAATTAGCAGACTGAAACATTTACTGTCAAACAGTAACCAAGTTTTGAGCTATATGTGTTTACCAGATCATAAGCATTGTGTTTCTTCTTTCTGTTCATTCTAGTAGTAGCGGTTGACACAGAGGCTTTAGAATCGTGCTATCGAGTTCCATAAAATATGTTACAACAACTCCAACAAGCGAGCATACAGCTGGAACAAGTCCTAACCCATATCTTGTCACCGAGAAGTAAAAATATTCTTTGATGTTTACGTCAACCTTTGGTGAAGTGCCTGCACCATTTTCCAAATTAGACTTCCATCAATTTTAAGATAATATTAGAAAGAAAGACAAAAACTTACCTTGATGTGACTGAAGAACATATAAAGCAAGCCCACATGACATTTTGTCTAAGAAGCTTAATGACCCACAAACGAAAGCACATCCCCCGAGTTTCGAACCAATCAAGACACTCTGCATACTAATTGATGTCACCTGTACATATTGTGATTATCAAAAGAAAGATCTTCTAGTTATATGTAAACACATGAAGACTTCTGTAACAAAGGAGTGTCTTACCAACATTACTGCATTTGCGATGCCGATAAAGACAGAGATCGCATACATGTAAGAGTTAATGCTTCTGGGCAATAAGAGTATTGATATACCGCAGAATATCCAAATAATACCACCAGCACAATAATATGCCTTGAGGCGTTTTCCATTCCAAGGAATCTCCTACATTGAATGGAATATGTAGTTACATAACAGATAGAAAACAAAACAAAAAGTTTAGAAACGAAGAAGAATGCGTTTAAGCTTATTGCAACCTGAAGCATAACTGATACAACGAAGCTGCATACGTAGATTATTGCAGGAATCTGAAAATTAAACATTGATCAGAAAAAGTTTGATGTTCATAGAGATGAAAGCTAAGTGCAGTGGTTCTCTTTCTTTTACCAGAGCTTTAGCAGATTGAGCCATTTGCAAATCATCAATAACAAAGAATGCAAGATATGCCTGCAAATATTAAAGTCATCCTGAAACGTAAATAAAGATGGAATACAAATGAAGCAAAGCATGACAGATACAGAAACTAACTAACCTGTGAAACATTCAATACTAGTCGAGTGAGGAGATAAACCATAGCAACTTGATAGTATAGAATTTTACGGAACCAATAAGACCATGGTATTCTTGCTCGACTAGTTTCTCTTAGATTTATCCTCAGCCTTTGAAAATTATATAAAAGCAACTCATTCTCAATAGATATCTCATCTATTATGGCATAAAACTTCGGTAAAAACTGATATAAGCATTTCAGAGAAAAGTGTGCATTACCTTGGTTCCTTTGTCCCCATAAGAAATATGACCACAAAGCAGCAGCCAACGGTGATGGATGAATAAGCAATCCAACGATACTGTAGACTTAGGCAGACTTAGAATCATATATCAAAAGGCATTACCATAAACAAGTCAATAGAAGCACAAACCTGAGATTCGGTATTTTCTTTTGTCACGGCCTCGCTAACACCAAATACAACTAAAGCAATAGCGTATAAGCCTAAATTAGCAACCTGAATAAACAGTCGATGGAAATGTTACATATAAACCTAAAGAGGCATTTTAAAGAGCCTAAATAACACTAAAGGGAAAGAACTAACCATGCTAAACGCATTACGGGAGCTTGTTAGTGCTACTCTGCTTGTTGAATTCAATGTAATGCAATTAACCATAGCCCTAAAGAACATAAAGATTATGCAAAAAATGAACATCTCACTGATTAAACTTTGAGATTAATCTAAAGGGAAGATCAAATGAAAGAAGAAAGATTGTTTTACATGTGAGAAACCTGAGTAGCAGCCCATCCAATATTGAAGATAGCTGCAAACATACTGTACGATAATGTTTCGATAGTTGAAGAGTTATTATGGAGGAGTGAACAAGGCAAACAACCGCCAAAAACAGAGGAAAATGAGATAGCAACTAATAAGGATCCTGCAGCATGCCAAATTTTGAAATGCCCAAATCTATCAATCTGTCATATGAAGTAGAACAAAAAATCATTTTACATCAACTCAGATTTACCTTAAATTACACAAGACTACAAATTTTGTGTGATTGAAAACTCAAAAGTTCCAAAAGAAGTTACCAATTCACCGATGAAGATTGTAGCAAAACCATCAGCAACTTGACCAGAGAGCATGACAATTGCAGCATCCCTTGAGAACAAATCTCGATTAATCTCACTAATCCACAGATTAAAAGTGAAGAACTTTTTACAAAAACTGAGGAGAAGATTTTACCTTGGGGAGAGGCCAATTTGGGTTAAAAACAAGAGAAGGTAAGTGAACCAACAAGAAGCAGTAATGTCATTAAGCATATGTCCAACTCCATAATAGAACACAGACAATCTTCCAAGTGGTTTTGTCGATGGATCTTCTTCTTCTTCTTCCATTCCGACAATAACCGATGACGTCATCAACTAATCGTTTTCAAAAGAGACAAAATTTGTTTTTGTTTTCTTCAACAATTCGAACCTGCAAAGACGTGCATGCAAAACCCGTCAAGAATTTGGAATTCCCAACACCTGGAATAGACTAAATTGCATCTAAAGATTCGAACTTTTTTATCAGAGAAATTGAGGAAGAGAAGAGAGATTTCGAAACGAGCAAGGAACAAACTTTCGTATCTGCCTGTAGGGTCGAAAGGAAGAAACTTTCGATCTGAAAAATCGAATTTGAGTCAACAAAGCCTTTTTATTAGAATTGTCCCAAAGTACGGGAATTAGAAAAAGAAAAGAAAAGAAAAAAGTAACGGTGAATGAGAAAGTTTGTGTGAGCTCTGCTTAACGAGAAACTTGCATCATTGTATTTGTATTAATAATACGTTACACTAATTTTATTATTGTCTGCGTAAACACGTTATTCTTTTCGAATTTAGTATTCTTGACCACAAAAGGAAAAGAATAATCGAAAATTCATTCACACGATCGTGAAGAGAAGAGACAGATAGAGAAGATAATATGGGAAACTGTGCGGTCATGTGATTGCTCTATGGATTTGGGCATGGGAAGTTTTTGGATGGTATAATAAAAACGTTTGCAACAGATTCTTCGAAATCTAGTTGTAGTTGAATATATTTTGGTTCTCTATGTGCTGTTACTTGTCTGCCTGAAACGAATATATTTTTGCAAAACATTTATGTAATAAGAGAATAATTTAGCAATTTTGTACAAATAAAATTAGTTAGGCTAAATTCGGCGGGTTGCCGAAATGTTCAACTACGTTTTGTTAAATTATATTGAATTGTTCCTGACTTCATGTAATCCTTACTCTTGGATGAATCATAAAGTTGAAGTTCAGTAGTCCGGTTTTGATTGTTTACATAGAAACTTATTAAAGACTTGCCATTTGTCAAGTGCACCAATTAATATCAGTTGATATGTAAACATATTACAACTTGGATACTGAATCTACAGCTTAATTTGTGCCCTTCAATTCAATGATCATCATGTTCTATTTTTGCTTTGTGGTTTACCTCTTTTATTTTTCTTGTGGATTCGATCCCTCACTCTTCTCTTTGCTTTTTCTGATTTTTTTATTGGTGCATAAAATTTTTTAATAAAATCTTTATTTATTTCAAATAGCCACAATAATAATTCCAATTAATCTGTCGATCAATAGACTAACGTAAATGAAATTACGTTTGTATGCATGAAATTAAGAGAAACCAAACCATTAGACTCAACGAACTCAAGTAAAAGATTTTAAATAAAATTGATAAAAGCAAACGAGCCATAGAATAACTATTGCTCGTGTCTTATGTTGCGCCATACAAAAAATAAAAAGCTGAGAAGAGTTGTCACGAAGTGAAACTACATTCATCAGTCAAAAGACTCAAAACTCAAAATCAACGTCACCGCAAATGTCCACAGTTGCACAAAACCAACGTCACATCCTTTTCACTTATCTAAACGAGGATGAAAATATAAAAAATTACGAAGAAATGGGCAACAACTTCGAGCCCTAGCCATTGTTTGGAGAAGCTTTGAGCGTGGTTCGTGCCTGGCACAGAGGTCGTCCGACCACTGTTGTTACCAGCACTGGATCCTGGGGTCGAAGACATACTAGTGGGCTCAGAGGCCGAGCCAGTGGGAGCAGAGGCTGAGACTGTTTCGTTCAGACCTTTAGCTAGCTGATAGAACACTTGGGCATCCGGAGAATTTGGGTCCAAATGAAGCAAAGCTGAAACAGAACACCCATCCCAAAAATATTACTAGTCTGCTAATATTAGTCTATAATAAATTTTCACTTGTTTGTTTAAAATGTCTATACATACTCTGTTTTAATCAAACCGCACGTAACAAAGAATATATCGTAAAATGCAAGAGAGGTAAAACCAAGCTACGAACCAGGGCACTTAGTGATGTCAGCAGTGGCGTGGCAAACAGAAGGAAGAGCGAGAGCGAGAGAGACGTTGACCTGGAGACCCAAATCAGGATCATTCCTCTCTTGGATGATCATACAAAGACACTTCATGTCGGAATTAATAACTTGTTTGAGGCCGGAGCAACAGTCTGGCGTCGGAGATTTTGCCTTTCCTTGCACGTAAGGAAGACATGTGGCCATACCGACCAGCTGCGCCGTACACTCTTCCTTGTCTTTCCCTTTATCAGCTCCGGCGGCATCCACCACCATAGCCACCATTATTAAAGCTATTGCTGTCGCCATTACTTTAATCTTCCGTGACTCCATTTTGTTTGTTCTGATTTAAGTTTTCACTACCATTTGTTTCCTAACTCATCTAGCATTATTTATCTTTTTCTAAAATATTATTGTATATGTAAGTTTCTGTGAAATTGCATGCATTGCCGTGTAGACAAGTTCATGGATTTATTTTTTATTTGGTAATGAAAAATTGTGAGAACAGGTGATTCTCGAATGTCAACATCATTATCTCCATTCGCCCAATCGGTTAATTAATAATTAATAAGAGTATATTTTATCGAGACTATTAATTTTTTTTAAAAAAATTTCGGTACGTAAGTCATTTTTTAACTAGCTAGAACAATCCTCCATGATTGTTGATTCCATTCTTCTTTTTTCTGATTTGATTTTTTAAAGAAAATGTGAGATAATAAATCTCAAATATCAAAAAAAAAAAAATCAGTTATCTCCAGACGCGCAATCTGTTTATAGTAGATTTTTTTTATAACAAGGCAAAAGTTTATCAACTTTATAAAGACTTTGGTAAGTCAATTTTCAACCCTTTTTGTTTTGTTTGACCGATCCTTTTTTTGTTTTTTTTGTTAAATTCAATTTTCAAGCTCTTAAAAAATTCAATTTTTAAAATAAAAATGCGAACCATTTACTCATATTGATTATTGGACTCGACTGTTTTTTGGTAAAACTTTTCTTTTTGCAATTATAATAAATTTAAATGAAAAGAAAAACATTAATTCTTGCTACTATTTCATTCCATTTGTTTTAGTTATAGTGAATGGTGATGTTATGGTGTATAGAATTTAGAGAAAAATATTCTTGCTTTCGGTGATGAGTTGAGACCAAAGGGTAATTCTTCTAAAAGGCACTACAATTCTACAAGATATTTTACTAGAAGCATCTCTTTTTTGAACTTCAATCCCTAAACCGACGCTAAAACCAAACGAAAAAAATGTAACTTGGCGTCCACATACTCGATGAAAGAAAGAAAAATTGATACCTGACGTACCGTACGTACGTAAGTGAAAATATGTATGTATACAACTAAGGCTAGCACAACCACATAATAAAATTTAGTGTTTGTTTTTTGTAAGTGATTATAGTATTTCAGATAAAACTGATAAAAACATACGAGACATAGAAAAACTGTAGCTCGTATTGCGTCACACAAAATATCAAGAAGAGTTCTCGAACTAGAATTAAATACACCAATCAAAACAGTAACTGCAAAAATCAGCGTCACCGCAATTTCACTAATCAACATCACATGCTTTTCAGTTTTCGTTATCATTATTTATCTATACGAGGATGAAAATATAAAAAATTACGAAGAAATGGAACACAACTTCGAGCCCCAGCCATTGTTTATAGAAGCTTTGAGCGTGGTTCCTGCCTGGCACAGAGGTCGTTCGACCACTGTTGTTACCATCATCGGATCCTGAAGTCGGAGAAATGCTTATAGGTCCAGGGGACGAGCCAGTGGGAGCAGAGGCTGGGCCGGTTTTGTTTAAACCTTTAGCTAGCTGGTAGAAGACTTGGGCATCTGGAGAATTCGGATCCAAGTGAAGCAAAGCTGAAAAACACCCATTCCAAAACAATTATGATTGTGCTAATATTTAATAAATAATTAATTTTGAAAACTTGTTTACTAAAATATTTTCATACATATACACTCTGTTTTCATTCTTAATTAATGTGCTATATTCATAACTACAAAAAATAATTACTTCACAGAACATTGTATAGGTAGATTTTTAACAGTGAAAAAGCTACGAACCAGGGCATTTAGTGACGTCAGCAGCGGCGTGACAAACAGAAGGAAGTGCGAGAGCTAGAGAGACGTTGATCTGGAGACCCAAATCAGGATCATTCCTGTCTTGAATGATCACACAAAGACACTTCTTGTTTGAATTAAGAACTTGTTTGAGACCGGAGCAACAGTCTGGCGTCGGAGATTTTGCTTGTCCTTGCACGTAAGGAAGACACGTGGCCATACCGACCAGCTGCTCCGTACACTCCTCCTTGTCTTTCGTCTTATCATCAGCAGCTGCCACCACCATAGCCACCACTATTAAAGCTATTGCTGTCGCCATTAGGTTAATCTTCCGTGACTCCATTTTGTTTTGTTATGCTGAATTTATCTTTCACTGTTGTTTGTTGTTGTGATTTCCACTACCACTTGCTTCCTAACGCTCTTACCATTTATATAGCAATTTTTAGTATCTTTCAAAAGTATATGAAAAATGGTTTATTGTTTATGTAAGTTTATGTGATGATTGCATGCGTTGTGGTGTCGAGAAGTTCATGGATATTATTGAATCAATTGTATTTTGTTCTGAATTTTGTTTTTATGAATGAAAAATTAATAAATAAGATTGATATATAGTACAAATGTTACATTCGTTAATTTATTTACTGCCATCGTTAATGAGGTTTAAAATATACTATCACTTTTGGCATATACAATTCATACATGTAAGTTATTAGATTGTAATACGGCGACATACTAATTACCATCCATCCTACAAGCCGTGGTTGGTGATACTTCAAAGCTATTTCTCAATATTATTCCCAAAAAGTATTAAAGTATGTGCGAAGCTAAAAAAAAATTTGTGGGAGTGGAAAAGAGAAAAGGGAGTGTCTTACCACTCTACACCAACCCACCGAGAGAAAGTGTCCACTCAATGATTGACTATAGATTTGTGTGCATTGTGACAGTTGGCGCAGGCTATGAAGCTCTTTGAAAAAGCTACGAGACCATGGCGTCATCTATGACGTAGTTGGCTTGCCTAACATTACAGTTGCATTCTTATTATAAAATCAAAACGTAAATATACAACCAAATTTTCTACAATCATAGATTCAATTTCAGCGTCTACTGCCAGCCAGTCTTAACTCATGCAAATCAACCCAATAATTTTTTGTTATTCATTCATGGACCATTAGTATATTTTCAAAGGCCCAATAAAATTAAAACCTTGGTTTCTGACGGGCCCAATATTTAGAGATTCTTATCTTCACCGACTGAAACTTGTTTATGCGGTTCCCGATTTATCAATGCGGCAAATCTATCTTTCTTTATTTTAATAAACGGAAAAACGAAAAGTGAAGAAAAATGGGAGTAGTACTGATCGATGGATCAACGGTACGATCTTTTGTAGACGACGAAGAGCAATTCAAAAAAAGCGTCGACGAGAGGTTCGCAGCTCTGGATCTGAACAAAGACGGCGTTTTATCGCGATCGGAGCTACGAAAAGCGTTTGAATCGATGAGGCTACTTGAATCGCACTTTGGCGTTGATGTGGTGACTCCTCAGGACGAGCTGACGAACCTCTACGATTCGATCTTCGAGAAATTCGATACGGATCAAAGCGGTTCTGTGGATCTGGAGGAGTTTAGATCGGAGATGAAGAAGATCGTGCTTGCGATTGCTGATGGGCTTGGATCTTGTCCGATTACGATGGTGTTAGATGATGATGATGATAATTTCTTGAAAAAAGCTGCGGATTTGGAAGCTTCCAAGCTTGAGAAAGCTTCTTCGTAATGGTGATGGATGGTTTTGGGATCTTTTTGAAACTGTTTTCGTTTTGTTGTTGTTCATGTTTTGATGTAAGTGAGAGTTTGAATAAATAAAACTTTGTGAGATTTTTGTGCTTTAATTTGGGGAAAATGAGAGACTTTGGAGAAATTGTGATGCAATTTTGGGAAAACTGAATCGGGAGATTTATGAATAAGACTTGGGATTGAAGAAATCGGAAGATGATAATTTTCTGGACGATAATGGAAGTAATTTGGAAAAAAATAAGTCGTCGCCTGAGAGATTCGAACTCTCGCGGGGAAACCCCATGTACTTAGCAGGCACACGCCTTAACCACTCGGCCAAAGCGACTTCTTGCTGTAGTTTTGAAACTTAACTATTAGAATTCAAAATCCTGAGATGGCACCACAACTTTTTGGTGACATCAAATCTACATATTTTGTATTTTTTTTTAAAACTAAGTTATTAATTCTCTATTTTTTATTTAAGAAATGTAAAACTGAGAATTCTAATAGAAATAAATTAGTGATTTTTTTAAGAAAAAAAATCTCTATTAACATTTTTTACCAAGATCAGTTTACCAATATTTAGATTTTTGTTTCTATTCATAATAAATTCATGTTTTTGGAATTTTAATCAAGTTTGACAGCTGCTTATTAGCAAATACTAGTATCAATATAAAGGGAAATCAGATACATTTTGGTAAAAATAAATAAAATCAATACAATTTGACCAATGCTATATGAACAAAATAACACTCATAATTTTTTTAATCTTTGAATAGAAAAGAATACCAAAACTTTGAAGATACGCAGCCATCTTTCCTATTACACACGTTCCCATTAGATTATAAGAATCTTAAGGGATCTCATTTGTTTCTTCTAAATTTCCTCAACCACCAACCACCTTCTCAATGTCGTCCTCCTCTACCCAAAACCAATTGGAGATGCGGGATTACACGTGTCCGGAATGTAACATAGGTCTTAGGGTTCTCTCATTGCCTTCCGCTTCTCCTCCATACTGTCCTCTATGCAATGTCGCTTCTTACTTCACTTCTTCGACCCCTTTTGAAGTAGGTCCTAATCCTTTCGAAGACGATGAGGAATCTCAGTTTCTCGATCCCATGGAATCTCTTCCGACCATTAAGATCTCATCTTCAATGTTGTCTTCCGCTTCCTCAGACGATTCTGCTTTACCATGTGCCATTTGCAGAGAAGATTTCGTGGTTGGAGAATCTGCTAGGAGATTGCCATGCAACCATTTATACCATAATGATTGCATTATTCCTTGGCTCACAAGTCATAACTCGTGCCCTCTCTGTCGAGTTGAGCTCCCGGTTGCATCTAGTGAAGACGATAGTGGTCTGGACATGTGGTTTGATGCTTTGAACCTAGAGGACGACTTGGAGGAAGAAGCGGGAGTCACGCTCGATTTGGAGCAAAGTTTAGACGGCTAAAATTCTAGCTATAGGGTCCATCGATGTACGTTTTATAACGTTTTCACATCTATATATATAGATCTACCTTGATACTAATATATGATTTCAAATCTATATGGACTTATCTTATCATCAATAAATCTACCTTGATACTTTCAATGCATGTGTCGTTTATTTAGTCGTGTCCATGTAGTCGAGGTATCGCAAGAAATGACGAAGGTCTGGTCGTGTTTCATGCTAGAGCTTCATTCACCCGACTAGAGTCTCTGGTGACGTACCGGTACACTACGATGTGTCTTATCGACTCTTGAAGGTCTACGCAACTTGCACATTAATCGAGTGAAAATAGTATCTGACAATGTTGCGGCGATGAAGGCAATCAATAATCCCAAATAATGGCCAAATATTGCATTCTCTTGTGCAAAGTTTATAGCATATTAGCTGGGCTCAATTCATGGGAGTGCCACCGAGTAGCGGTATATTCTAATAAAGTTACTAGAGCTATTGTGAGAAGCATTATGCGAGATGGGAGACTTCAATCATATTTGGCGCTTGGAGAGTTTTCTTGTATTCAAGATCAAGTGCTTTCTAATAAAGCGTAATTTTATTCTAGGTTTTCAAAATTGATCTTATCGTTTACGTTGTGTTTCAAACTTTTTGTTCTAACTCCGATACGTTTAATTAGGAAACAAAATCCGTCTTATTAGCTAAGATGACCTTTTAATTAGATTTGGGCCTGCTTTCGAACAATTAATAAAAAGACAATTGTGAAATATAGAGTAAACAACAACTAGTGTTATAGTGGAGGAAGGCAAAATTCTTAAAGGAATAAAAAAAAAAATTCTTCATACATCACATTGGACATGTATATTGAATGAAAAAAAAAAAGAATCACTGAACTCCAGTTGACGGTTTTTTTTTTTTTTTT
>Ga0041059_1000962_pt1 | contig 22785 bp, 16 predicted proteins | sample AraColnosormetaG_FD_56232 | JGI IMG/M metagenome (GOLD analysis project Ga0041059, IMG submission 56232) | Arabidopsis roots microbial communities from North Carolina, USA - Col MF nosort | ecosystem: Host-associated > Plants > Roots > Unclassified | place: USA: North Carolina | collected... | reverse complement strand
TATATATATATATATATATAACGGAGCAAACTATATTCTCATTTTTCAAATAGAATTCGTAACATACAGTAAAATCTCTATAAATTAATCATGTTAGGATCATAATAATTTATAATTAGTTTTGTTCTCATTTTAAAACTTTCTGAAAAATATGAGTGAAAATAATTTGATCTAAATAAAAGTTATGTTGTGGATGCTAGAAATTTGGTAGTTTGAGACATGAACATTTAATATTTAGAAGAAAACCATTTTTTTAACACTAATAACAAAGATTACAAATGAATTCATATATACAGAAAAATATGTAACATAGTGACCTCAACTGTTGTATTTCAACAGCCTATAGTCCTATACGATTATTCAAATGAAAATTATACTTATTTAAATTTTGCAAACTTACATATAATTTTAGCTATTTTTATAAATAGAAATTCATTTTTAGCTATTACATATATATATATATATATATATATTAATTTACATGATTATTATTATTATTTTATTAGGACTATATTTTTATATAGAAAATTAAAAATTATTATTATCGTATCGAATCTGGTTAATTTTTACAAAATACCCAACTTACGAACGACAAAAATAATTATTTTATCGTGTTTATTAATTTATCTTATATTAATTAATAGAGATTATAATGTATTCAACAATATATATATACTGATCTTTACCTTAATTTTCAACTTAATTTATAGACACTCTTGGCTTTCTTTTTAATTGGCATCAAGATTTTCAAATTTATTTTATTTCCCTTAATCCGTGAAATGGTCTTTTACTTGTTTGGTTGAACTGATTTCTGTAGTTTTTCCCGAATCCTCTTACCTTTACTGAAATTCTCAATTTTAGAACTTTTGTGTGGGTATGTTTGCTTCATTCCATCATTAGGGATTAGGCTTATATGGGCTTCAGTTGTTAACACTCTTGAAGCCATGGAGAACATGGGATGGGCCTATTCCTACAAAAGCCCAAACAAAAGGGTTTGTGTTAATTTTCAAAGGGAGCAGCTTAATGCACAAGAAAATTGAAAGAAGTTCAGAGAGAGATAATAAAAAGCAGCCATGAAGAGAGTTTGAGCTGTTGGTTTTTCCTCCTAATGGGGAAAACCAATTTGGATTTTGTTTTAGAAAACCAAACTTGGATTTGGACTACTTATATTTAATCCACGAGATTGTATTGGACTTCTTCTTCTTTTTTTCTTAACTCAAAATATAGTGGACTTAATGTAACATCCGTATTCCAAAAAGAATGAATTAATGGAGTTTAGGTCAGAATTAGAGCGGATTTGATCTTTTTCAATAAGTTGTTAATCGGGTTGGTTTATTAATTAGACCAAAAGGATGGTTTAACTAATTATCGGTTTAGTAGAATTTTGGTTTGACCAAATTACACCAAATAACTCTAATTCTTTTCTCTTATAAGTTGACGCCATCTTCTTCTTTTCTCATTTGTCATGATGAAATATGTCGTAAAAGCTTGTTTATTCCAATAGCACAAGAGAAGTATTTATACAAGAGGATTTGTGATATACGAGATAAGGTCGTATCTTAGTAAATATAAGATTCACATATATCTTAGTCTAATACCCCCCCTCACGTTGGTGGTATGTAATTAGTAACACCTAACGTGGACAATAACCGTTCAAACGTCGGTCTTGGCAACGACTTGGTAAAAAGATCAGCAACTTGCTCTGTTGTAGAAATGTGCTCCGTAGTAATGAGTTTATCGAGAACCGCATCGCGGACCTTATGGCAATCGGATTCTATGTGTTTGGTGCGTTCATGGAAGACATGATTAGCTGCAATGTAAAGTGCTGCTTGACTGTCACAATGAACCGAGATTGGAGAAGAATGATTAACACCCAAATCTTTGAGAAGCGCCTTTAACCACTTGATTTCCTTAAGCGTATATGCCATAGCCCTGTACTCCGCTTCGGCTGAAGAGTATGAGACTGTGTCTTGTTTCTTTGTCTTCCATGAAATGGGAGAGTCGCCGAAGTAAACAACATAGACAAAGAGAGAGCGTTGAGTTAACGGACACGAGTTATAGTCTGAATCATAATAAGCAGTAACTTGAAGATCACTATCGGAGCGAAGTAAAATGCCTTGTGCGGGAGACTCTTTGAGATACCGAACAAGACGAAGTGCAGCTTCCCAATGAACAACAAGTGGAGCCTGCATAAACTGGGAAAGAATGTGGACAGCATAAGTCAAATCCGGTCGCGTGACATTGAGGTAGATAAACCGGCCGACGAGACGACGGTACCGTTCGGGACTCTCAAACTTTGGTCCTTGGGCAGAACCTAGTTTATGATTGAGTTCAATCGGAACAGCGGAAGGCTTACAACCAAGTAGTCCCACCTCATTAATAATATCCAATGCATATTTGCGTTGAGAGAGACAAAATCCATCCGGACCACGAGAAACTTCCAAACCGAGGAAGTACTTCAACTTCCCGAGATCTTTCATGTGAAAACATTGGTGAAGTTGTCTCTTGAATCGATTGATAGCATTGAGATCATTGCCTGCGACTATAAAATCATCAACGTAAATAAGAATATGAATGATTGTATCACCGGTCTTGAGAGAGAGCAAAGAGTAGTCTTCGTAGCTTTGTGTGAAACCCATGTTACGGAGAGTTGTAGATAGTTTGGAGAACCAACAGCGAGGTGCTTGTTTGAGACCTTTTTGGGGTCTGAACATTTAAAACCTGGTGGTAGTTTCATGTAGACTTCTTCCTCAAGATCACCATGGAGAAAAGCATTGTGAACGTCCATTTGATGGACTTCCCAATCTTTTGCGGCTGCGACTGCTAAAAGAGTTCGAACTGTTGTCATTTTGGCAACCGGAGCAAACGTCTCCTTGAAATCAATACCTTCTTTTTGGTGATTACCCATAACAACTAGACGCGCCTTATGTCGCTCGAGTGTTCCATCAGAGTTAAATTTCAACTTATAAAGCCATTTACTACTTATGGCTTTCTTCCCATGTGGTAGATCCGTAATATCCCATGTATGATTAGCTTCGAGTGCATCAATCTCTTTTGACATGGCTTCGCACCACTCTTTAATAAGAATAGCATCTTTAAAATGTTGAGGCTCTTTACTATCAAGAATGGCAGCAATAAAAGTAATATGATTTGCAGAGAAACCAGAGTTAGTCAAATAATCCGAGAGAGGATAAAGAACTTTACCAGAAACCGAGTCCAAGGATGTTGAAGTGGGGACACCAGAGGAGAGAACATGTGAGGGAGAGTGTATATTGTGTAATGCGAAGGTCGTCTTAGCTTTAGGATTTGTGACAAAGTCCTTTAGTAGAACTGATGGCCTCTTCTCCCTACAGCCTTTCCCCAATAGCTCAAGAAGACCAGGAGAAGAAGAGGAAGCAGATGGAGAAACAGGCGGAACAACAATAGTATTGGCCGGATCGATCGGAGTGGGGTCCGGATCAATCGATCGGGGAGTAGCTGGCAGAGACTTGGGATCGGTCGATCCGATGGGTGGATCGATCAATCGAGTACCATCTGGAAGTGCAGAAGTCGGGGTAGTAGTAGTCGGATCGATCGATCCAGTGTTGGGATCGATTGATCTGGATTGTGGAGGAGACAACGGACAGATACTAGACGGTATAGGGAGAAACCAGTCGTCATTTTCCATCGCAGGAGTAGGGAAAGGAGTAATAGGTTGGTCAATAGTAGCGTATGGGAACACATCTTCATGAAAACGAACATCTCTACTTGCAAAGATTTTTCCAGTTTCGAGATCGTAAACACACCAAGCTTTCTTGCCGTATGGATAGCCGAGAAACACACATTTACGACTCCGAGAAGTAAACTTATCTTTGTTGCGGGGGCGGATATGCGCATAACAGAGACAACCAAACGTACGAAGCATGTCATATGAGGGACGTTTTCCAAACAAGACTTCATATGGAGTTTTACCATTTAACACAGTAGATGGTGTTCGGTTGATAAGATGTGTAGCTGTTAAAATACTTTCACCCCAGAACTTGACCGGTAGATTAGCCTGAAAGAGACAAGCGCGAGCAACATTTAATACATGACGATGTTTTCTTTCAACACGACCATTCTGTTGCGGAGTGTCAATACACGAAGTTTGATGGAGAATGCCGTGTGTCTGAAAATAGGAGGTGAGACACATGAATTCAGTTCCATTGTCGCTGCGGAATGCTTTGACTTGTTTACCGAATTGACGTTAAGACGTGGCACAAATGTTGTGAATAAGTTGCGAAACTTCAGTTTTGGAAGACATGAGGTATGTCCAAACCGAGCGAGAGTAGTCATCAACTAAGGTGAGAAAATAAACAGCACCGGTTGTTGATGGTGTTCTATACGGTCCCCATACGTCGCCATGAATTAAAGAAAAATATTATATTATTTTATTATTGCTAATAGGAAAAACTGCTCGCGTTTGTTTTGAACGGAAACAAGTATCACAACTATCAATCTTTTCAAAACCTTGCGAAGAACGATGACATTCTGGTAAAGAAAGTAAAACACTAGCAGAAGGATGTCCTAGTCGACGATGAAGCAAATCTCCAGAGATAGCAAGATCCAAAGAAGCTTTGTTAACTCGAGGAGACACGACACCGGTAAAGTAATACACTCCCTCACGTTCTTCCCCCGCCCCAATCAAAGTCCTCGAAAAACGGTCCTGTAAAAAACACAAAGTATCAGTAAAGATCGCGATTGAACTTGTCTGTTTAAGTAGTTTGGAAACAGAGATGAGAGTGCAATCGAAATCTGGAACGTATAACACGTCATGAAGTTGATAAGAGGAACTTAGTGGGAGGGTGCCACATTTTGTAGCACGTGATGCTTTGCCATCGGGTTTTGTAACGGGAGACGGAACAATATCAAAGACATTAACCAAAATTGAACAATCTCCTGTCATATGATGTGAAGCGCCTGTATCAATCACAACATCAGTAAGACAAGTTTTACCCGACAAGCGTTCAGAGGAAGTGTTAGGGCGTTGAGCCTGTAGAAGAGAGATGAGTTGGGTGATTTGATCGTTGCCTTCCGTGGAGGATGTTGAAGCTGATGCCTGGGCATTGTTAGCCTTACCACGACCACGAGAAGGAGAAGCAGATGTTGGCGGACGAGAACCACCACGACCACGTCCATTGGAGCCTCGACCATGCGTAGAAGATTGGTCATCTTTGCGTTTTTGTTCTAGCCACTAATCTGGGTATCCATGGATGAGAAAGCATTCTGTCACATCATGGCCTTTGCGGTTGCAGTGGGTGCAAAAGAGAGTAGATCGATCTTGAAATCGTGTGGTAGTATTGGTTTGCACCGAGAAGCCAATTGCATCTGTTTTGACAACTTCTTTAGACCGAGATGCATTGAGGTTCTGTTCCTCGCGAACTACACGAGAGTAGACTTGATAAAGATCTGGGAGAGGCTCTACATCAGTGATAGAGGATCGTATGGAGCTGAAGCGAGTATCTAAACCCAGAAGAAACTTGTGAACACGGTCATCTTCACGTTATTTGTCAATATCAGATGCGGCTTCACACTTGCAAACACAACCGGTTCTATAGTTGTCTAACTCTTCCCACAGTTTAGTCAACCGCCCATAGTAGGCTAGAACAGGTTGTCCATCTTGATTGCAAACGGCGATTTCATCTTTTAGAAGTGTTTTTCGTACCCCGTTACCTACCGAAAAACGTCGACGAAGGTTCTCCCATAGTTGTGCTGCATCGGAAACAAATGATACCGTAGAACGAATAGGTGGATCAATGGATGTGCGGATCCATCCAACAATCATGGAGTTTGTGGCAGTCCACATACTTAGTTCGGGGTCCGCAGCTGGTTTTGTGATGGTTCCATCGATGAAGCCAAGCTTCTGTTTAGCACGGAGTGAGTTACGGAGTTCTTCAGACCATTCAGAGTAGTTGTTTTCTTTTAAAACAACCGAAGAGATCAAAGCACCAGGATGATCGGATGCATTGAGAAGATATGGAGTTGATGACGTAGATGTAGGTGTAGATGTAGATGTTGTGGACGCAGATTCGGTAGACATCGTAGAGTAGTGAGTTTAATAGAAATTTGTAAAAGAAGAATAGAAAGATGAGCAACGGTGGTTACGAAGAACAACGGCATCTCTGTTTTTTTTTAGAAAAAGAAAAGGGAATTAGTCATAGAATTTTATTGCTCTGATACCATAAAATATGTCGTAAAAGCTTGTTTATTCCAATAGCACAAGAGAAGTATTTATACAAGAGGATTTGTGATATACGAGATAAGGTCGTATCTTACTAAATCTAAGATTCACATACATCTTAGTCTAATACATGACCTGAAAACCAAAAGAGAAAGAGAATTGTTTTTTAACTTGAGAAAAAAGGAAAGGTTAAGCTTTGTTGAAAGGAGGAGGAGACAATATCGTCGAGGTTTGGTAGAAATCAGGTTCGACCTATCAAATCGTGGACAAAGGTATCAAAATTTTCAGAGATTGTAGCTAAGACCTACAGTTACATGTGCCTTTTTGCGAATATTGATTTGAGTTAAACTGGGCTGTAATTTCGCTTGTACTACTCTTGGGCTTTTCTCTTTGTACAAGGTTGTTCGGCTTTTCTAATGAAATATTTGGTCGACAAAAAAAAACCAACTGTTAAAATATAATATCCACCATTAAATCTGAAAAACATTGAGGCACGAAACTATTTTCCAAATATCAGCAAAATCAGACTTTAAAATTTTTGAAAATCTGTCTCTCTCTCTCTTATCGCTCTAGAATTTTTAAGAGAGAAAGATACTTTTTTAATCGATCTTGCCGTCAGGATTTGTTTAAATTTGGCTTCCGTCTGACATCCATCAGCTTCTACAATAGTGGTTGGTCAGCTTCCGTCTAGCATCGTCTAGCTTGTTTAGTAATGATGGCTAGCTTCTGTTATCCACCGGAGTAGTCCGGTTTTGCTTCCCGTTCTCGAGTTTTCTTTTTCTACTCTTTGTTTTTATCACAGCTACCTTGTGTCGTGACGTGTTTAGTTTCAGTAATTCCGTGATCTATGAGACGACGGTGTCAATTCGATGGCCTTGTTTCGTTTGATGCGGATTCCCTTTTGTTAAGTAAGCGGTCTACAACAAGAATCAACGTTGATTGCAACTAAGGACTAAGGTAATGAAAAGGAAGCTTTGTTTTCAGCAAATTATGGATTGCCTATAGCTGTCTTTACATGTATTGGTACTTCGATTCGAGCAAATCTCTATGGATCAATCAGATCTTCCTCCTCTGTTACCTGTTATTCGTCAGATCTTTCTTTGTTTGTTGATTTGACATGCGGATGAGGATGAGACTTCTGTTTTTGTATCCCTTTCCACTGTATTATGCAGTATCCGGTGAGAATCAATAAAAATCGATGTTCGCTCAGTTTTTCCGGCGTCGATTGCATTCACCGGATTCGGAGTCGTCGATGGTAAAGGATGACGAATTATTTCAGAGTTTCTCTTGTGACACGACTTGCTTCACGTGTGTCTATTTTTGACACGTGTAATGGCCATAAATTTATCCTTGTTTCCTTGGTGTGATATCATTTGGGCTTTTTAGTGGGCTTGTAAACTTGCATATAGATATACAAATTTGAATAAAATTTAGTTCACTTGTGAAAAAAAAAATATCAGCAAAATCGGATCTCTTTTAAATGTCAATATGATCTAAACAACGAACTTTAACAGATATGTATTTCCCCCTCCTTTGCCTCTGCAAATCTCTCATCTTTTTCTTGTTTTCTCTTACACAAAATGACTATGTAATTGCTTATTTCGTTATAAAAAATTTCATTTTACGAGGTTTTTATCCTGAATTTTTTTATTCTACTGCATGTTATTATGCGATTATTCAATGTTATTAATCGGAGACAATAATTTTGTAATTACTATGACATCAACGTACGTACTCTTTTTGTTTGCTGCATGTATAGCGATTCAATCAGCTCATTTCATACACACTTAATTAGAGACCCTTTTCATATATTAGATTGACAGCTTAGCTAGAACAGCTTTTTCTGGGCTTATAGGCTTAAGATTTATTTATTTTTTGGTTAAAGATTCTATATATAACTATATAAGTATAATTCTCTGATTTTGATTGTAATACATTTTAAAATATTTTGTTTTTAACTCACAACAAAAATTTAGCACTTACAAAAATAATGTCTTTATAAAGTATAAGTTTTCATTTTGAGCATAACAAAAAAATGCTATGCTGATCATCAATATCTAAGGAAAATTAATGCTAATTGTTTTAGAGCACCCTCAATGATGTATCTTGGGTATATCTTAACAAAATCTTAGGATTAAAAGTGATTAAATTAAATCCAACTAACAATCTTAAGCTAAGAAATATATCTAACTTAAGATGTTTTTGCTTAGCTAAGATGTGTCTATGTGTCACTTTCACATTGGTTTAAGGAATAAACAAAAGGGAAAGCAAAAAAAAATGCAAAACTGATCTTCTATCCTTAAGAAACAATTGAATCTTAACCATTGGAGGTCATTTTTGTTAAGATACTTAACTTTTAGTCTTAGCTTTCAAAAAACAAAATTTTATTTTTAAATAATGCTAAGATTCAAAGTTAAGAATTAATTGGTACTTAACCATTGAGGATGAGCATCCTCAAAGGGAGGATTTTAGAAGTTTCTTAGATTAATAAAGTAATAAAATTTAATGTTTAATGATCCATGAAGCTTAGAGGCTCTCTTAGCTTAGAGGTGCTCTTAGGTTGCTCTTAGTTAATTGGTGGTGACGTGACCAGGTTTTATTGGTTGGAGTAGTAAATATTTAACCTCTTTCCCTATTATTTGTTCTCAAAAAAATTTCTAAATCCTTTTTATTAAAACTTCATTAATACAAAATATTTTACCAAATTTTATCATTTCTACATTTTTCTTTTTGTTATGCATGTATCAAACTTTATGAATTCAATAATGATTAAGTTTTCTAAAAGTAAAAGATTTATATATATATATGTGTGTTTTTAATCAAGTTTTCTTAAGTGTGGATGTTGGATTTCGTATCCGGCCCAATACGCGGTTTGAGCCCAGCAGGGGACCCATCCAGGGAAAAGCCTGTTTAAGAAGACCGTCATTTCAAATTCGATTTAGGCTTTATTCGAGTAACGGAAGAATCTCGAATTAAAGACGCTCATTAACTACTCGAGCTGGAGACTTCGTAACGTCCGAAGTAAAGGAAGCGAGATTTCCGGCGTAAGATCAGCGTAGTGATTAATTCGTTTGATTCGAAGTTCTTTGTATAAATATGTTTCATTTGCGATTGTACGGGGGACGGAGAGATACACAGAAACTATAGAGAAATAAATATACTTTTTCCGATTGATCATTGTTCGTTTAACAAGTCTTAAGATCCTCGAAGCATCCACAAAATTCTAATTGCAGATTCCGACATCCACAATTTGGCGCTAGAAGGAGGGGTTATTAAGTCTTTTACTTCAGAACAGCGATCAAAGTCACCATGAGTAGCAACGACGATCGGAGTTCCGGCGACCAAGCCTCCACCCTTGACAACATCAAGCAGTTGCTCCAGCAGCTGTCCGAGAAGACTGACCGACAACAGCTTGCCGTGACATCTCTATCCGACAAGCTCGTGACCTTCCAAGAGCAATGCAACGGCCAATTCGCAGCGCTGGCGGCTAGTCATTCTGAAATCAGATCGGCTCACAACGCGTACGCGGAGCGAGTCGATTCACTCTCTGGAGGAACTGCGCGAACCACCGGAGCTCGAACGCGACTCAACTTTCAAGGCACCGCCAGTCCGAGCGTCCAAAATTCCCAAGAAGCGTCTGGCCAGCAGACTCCGCCGCCACCGGTTGAAGTCGGGGCGACATCGACTCAGAATCCTGTCACCTCATCTTCACCAGCAGGACTTGCCGCAATTTCAAATGGGGGAATAGCTCGGACTCCAGCTCCACTTGATCCCGCCATCAGAATCCCAATCTCTGATTCCCGACAAGAGCCAAGCGCAGTCAGTTCGGAGCTTCAAAACCTTCAAGATCAAATTTGGGCCATGAACGCAAAAGTCCATCAAGCCACTACTTCGGCTCCCGAAGTGGAAAAGGTTATCGAAGCAACAAGGAGAACACCTTTCACCCCAAGGATCTCTAAGTTACGTATCCGCGAATTCCGAGATTTCAAGCTTCCTGTTTACAATGGAAAGGGAGATCCGAAAGAGCATTTGACTTCCTTCCAAGTCATCGCCGGACGGGTCCCCCTAGAGCCACACGAAGAGGATGCCGGGCTTTGCAAATTGTTCTCGGAAAATTTGTCCGGACCTGCTCTCACTTGGTTCACCCAGCTGGAAGAGGGCTCGATCGATAATTTTAAGCAACTATCAACTGCATTCATTAAGCAGTACGGATACTTCATCAAGAGTGACATCACTGAAGCCCATCTTTGGAATCTTTCTCAATCCGCTGACGAACCACTTCGGACTTATATTACTGCTTTCAAAGAAATCATGGTTCAAATACCCAGCTTGTCCGACTCAGCAGCTCAGTCCGCGCTCAAAAATGGTCTTTGGCATGAATCACGTTTCCGCGAGTCTTTGACACTAAATCGACCTGAGACAATCCAAGATGCACTTCATCGAGCAACGAACTGGATAAATGCAGAAGAAGAACGAGCTTTTCTAGCTAAAAAATTCAGTGCTTCAAATGCTGCACCAAAAGTGTCTCAGCCCGCAACTACCAAAAAACCTGCCGAAATCAGAAAGCCTGCAGCAGGAACTTTCTCCATCGAGAAAGAGTCACCGAAATCTTCTCCTAAAGCTTCACCGTCCAAGCCGCCTTTTTCTCCTAAGGGCAAAAACGGCGCTTTTCCGAGTAACAAATGGGTCTGAGACCCGAATGCATATTGCGATATTCATAAGATGAACGGTCATGCAACCAAGGATTGCAAAGCGTTGGGCAGACTGTTAGCAGCGAAGTATGCTTCGGGAAAAATTTCCGAAGTGGACATTACGGCGATCGAATTGGCTCAGACCGCAAGCAAAGTCCCAGAATCAGAGGAAGCTTCATCTCCGAGCAAAAAGCAGAAGAGCGATCCGGCTCCCATAATTCCTAAAGGTCCGAAGAAAATGGTCAAAGTGATTATGGGAGGTTCAAAACTTTTTCGTGATTCTGTTAGCGCGATAAAACAGCATGAGAGAAAATCTGTCACCCCGGTTGCAAAGAAACCGAGAACCGGTCGGGTTGATTACCCAGAAATATCCTTTACCGAGGAAGAAACCAGCGATCTGGACAAACCGCACGATGATGCTCTGGTAATAACTCTTGACATTGCGAATTGCGAAGTGCAGAGGATTCTTATTGACACTGGGAGCTCGGTCGATTTGATCTTTCTCGACACTTTACTACGAATGGGAATCTCCAAGAAGGATATAAAGGGAGCCCCGAGTCCACTCGTATCTTTCACCAGCGAAACTTCGATGTCTCTTGGTACTATAATACTTCCTGTTACTGCGCAAGGAATAGTCAAGATGGTTGAATTCACGGTTTTTGACCGACCTGCTGCGTACAACGTAATTCTCGGAACTCCCTGGCTGTACGAGATGAAAGCGGTACCATCTACCTACCATCAATGTGTCAAGTTTCCAACCTCTTCCGGAGTTGGACAAATCCTCGGGAGTCAGCGCACGTCTAGGATGTGCTACATGACCGGGCATAAGCTCAAAATCAAATAGCAACCACAGCTCGAGGCGTCCCCGAATCCGATCAAAAAAGTAGGCGACGACCTCGTGGAGCGGGTAGTTATAAACGATGACCATCCGGATCAGCTCGTTGGAATCGGGGCTAATCTGGGCGAAACTTTCCGAAGCAAATTAATTCTTTTCCTTAAAACGAATAAAACAACGTTCGCTTGGACAGTTGGCGAGATGACTGGAATCAGTACGGAAGTAATCTCGCACGAGCTAAATGTAGATCCAACCTTCAAACCGGTTAAACAAAAGCGCCGGAAGCTTGGTCCAGATCGTGCAGAGGCAGTAAATGTCGAAGTCACTAGGCTTCTCAAAGCTGGTTTGATACGCGAAGTCAAGTATCCTGAGTGGCTCGCTAATCCCGTGGTCGTGAAGAAAAAGAATGGCAAATGGCGTGTTTGTGTTGACTTTACTGACCTCAACAAAGCATGTCCAAAAGATTGCTTCCCACTTCCTCACATTGACCGACTTGTCGAATCCACTACAGGACACGAGATGTTGTCCTTTATGGATGCCTTTTCAGGATATAATCAAATTCTGATGAACCCGGACGATCAGGAGAAAACATCCTTCATTACGGAACGTGGAACGTATTGCTACAAAGTGATGCCCTTCGGGCTGAAGAACGCGGGTGCGACCTACCAGCGTTTGGTCAACAGAATGTTTAAGGATCTTCTCGGCAAAACCATGGAAGTATACATCGACGATATGCTGGTGAAATCGACCTCATCTACCTAGCACTTCGGACATTTACAGCAATGTTTCGACATTTTAAATGAGTTCGGAATGAAGTTGAATCCTTCAAAGTGTACGTTCGCAGTTCCTTCAGGGGAGTTCCTTGGGTATATTGTCACTGAACGCGGAATAAAAGCAAATCCGAGGCAGATAAACGCTTTTCTGTCAATGACTTCACCTCGTAGTATAAGGGAAGTACAAAGATTGACAGGTCGAGTGGCAGCGTTGAACAGATACATTTCCAGATCTACAGACAAATGCTGCGAAGAAGCATTCAAGCAGTTAAAGCATTACTTATCCGAACCCCCGGTCCTTGCAAAACCTGAGTTCGGGGAACAGCTTTTTTTGTACATCGCTATTTCAGAGAGTGCAGTGAGCGGTGTACTAGTAAGAGTGGAGCGAAGTGACGAGCGTCCTATCTTCTACGTTAGTAAATCTTTCTCCGACGCAGAGACAAGGTACCCTATGATGGAGAAGCTCGCGCTAGCTGTTGTCTGGCAGCCCGAAAACTTCGACCGTACTTCCAATCACATCCGATCGTCGTTCTAACGTCTTTACCTCTTCGCACCATCCTCCATAGTCCAACTCAATTTGGACGATTAGCGAAATGGGCCATCGAGCTGAGCGAGTTTGATCTTGAGTTCCGAGCTCGAACGAGTTTAAAGTCCCAAGTTTTAGCGGATTTCCTTATTGAATTACCTTTGGCTGCACCAGAGCAGACGGATCAGACTCAACCATGGATACTTCACGTTGATGGGGCTTCGTCAAAGCATGGGTCTGGAGTAGGGATTCGTCTGACATCTCCCACCGGTGAAGTGCTAGAACAGTCTTTCCGCCTAGCTTTCAACGCCTCTAATAATGAAGCGGAGTACGAATCACTGCTGGCTGGATTACGACTTGCCGTCGGGGTCGGAGTCAGAAACTTGCATGCCCATTGTGACTCACAGCTCGTCGCAAATCAATACTCCGGCGAGTACGAAGCAAAGGATGCACGTATGGAAGCATACCTGAATTTAGTTAGCGAGATTTCAGGAAAATTCGAGCAGTTCGAGTTAACCAGAATCCCTCGAAAACTCGGCTGCTGACGCTTTGGCAGCTTTGGCATCTACTTCCGAAGTAACCTTAGCTCGCTTAATTCCCGTCGAGAAAATAAGCCAACCAAGCATTCGTCTCGACAAAGTAAGTTTTGTCACCACCCGTGCCATGCGAAGAAGGCTAGATGCTCAGTCAGCAGAAAACGGTTCTCCTCAGCTCGAAGAGGATGAGGGAATTTCGGTCATAGTTCACCCCGTCGAGAACATTCCAGATAATCATGATGCGCCACTCCCTGATCAACCACCTCATGATTGGGGGGCAGACTGGAGAGAGCCAATTCGGGATTACATCCTCAACGGTACGCTTCCTGCAGAAAAGTGGGCAGCTCGAAAGCTGAAAGCCACTTGCGCACGTTTCTGCGTAGCAAACGATACTCTCTACAGGCGAATCATCTCGGCTCCCGACGCTGTATGTATCTTCGGTGAACAGACCCGAACTGTAATGAAGGAAGTTCACGACGGCACCTGCGGAAATCACACCGGAGGTCGCTCTTTGGCTTTTAAAGTAAAGAAGTATGGTTACTACTGACCGACCCTGGTAGCAGACTGCGAAGCATATGCCCGTAAATGCGAACAATGTCAATAGCATGCACCACTCATCCTTCAGCCCGTAGAACTCCTCAACACAGTCTCGGCTCCCTATCCATTTATGAAGTGGTCAATGGACATTGTCGGACCTTTACACGTGTCTACTCGGGGTGTACGCTTCCTACTCGTACTGACAGATTATTTCTCAAAGTGGGTTGAAGCCGCAGCGTACTCCAACATAACTCACGTCCAAGTTCGGAACTTCATCTGGAAAGACATAATTTGTAGGCACGACCTGCCTTATGAAATTGTCACCGACAACGGATCTCAGTTCATTTCCGAACAATTCGAAGCGTTTTGTGAAGAGTGGCGAATCCGTCTCAGTCATTCTACACCTCGTTACCCGCAAGAAAATAGGCAAGCCGAAGCAATGAACAAAACAATCATTTCAAACCTTAAAAAGAAGTTAAATGCCTACAAAGGAGCATGGTTTGGAGAATTGCAAAATGTTCTCTGGGCAGTTCGTACAACACCAAGAAGAGCAACCGGTGAAACTCCTTTCTCTCTGGTCTATGGAATGGAGGCGGTCATCCCTGCTGAAATCAAAGTCCCAAGTGCAAGGAGAATTCGCAATCCTCAGAACGAAGAGGCAAATAACGAAATGCTGATCGATGTCATCGATACCATTGATGAACGACGGAATCAAGCCCTAGTTCGGATGCAAAATTACCATAATGCTGTGGCACGATATTACAACTCAAACGTTCGTAATAGATCTTTCGAAGTGGGAACCCTAGTCTTACGTCGGGTTCAGCAGAACACGGCGGAAAAGGGAGCAGGCTAATTAGGGATCAGCTGGGAAGGTCCCTACAAAATCACACACGTTGTACGCAACGGAGTCTACCGCCTGATTAACATGGAGGGATAACAGTTCGCAGGGCATGGAATTCAATGCATCTAAAACGTTTTTACATTTAAAAGCATTTTCCTTATGTAAATCGAACTACGTTAGACTTGATCCCCACCTTTGGGTACGTAGGCAGCCCGCACTTCGGGTCCAGTCTCTATAATCAATAAAATCAAACTTTCTCGTAAATCAAGTTGTGTTTGGTTTTCATATCTGAAACTGCTCCGGGTGGATCACTACGCATCCAACCCTATGCTTCAGAAATACTCGAATTAAGTTGATAACTTAAGTTCGCGGTCTTAAGTGATATCCGTACTAACTTACAAAGCCGAGCTCCGCTTGCAATCGGATATCATCTTTTTGTCAAATTTTTATGCGATATAAGCCGAGTTTTAGCTCGCACTTCCACAGACAAATTTGGCAAGGAGAAACTTTTTTTTCAAAAAACTAAGTCTTTACGACTCCCGAATAAAGGTCAAGTAAAAAATAAGCCTCTGTGGCCAACAAAAAATTAAAAGCATTTGAGTCTTAAAAACAAACGGGGGGCCATTTCGGGCCATAACAACCCCAACAGACGATAATGTTTTGAAATTTTTTACTCCGCCCTTCCGGAGTCCTTCTCAACATCAACCGGGAACATGGCGGCAATTCTTGCTTCGGAGGCAGAGCCCTTGTTAGACCCTCCCTCGTCGATAACCACCACTTCGGCAGAGGGAATACTCTCCACGACTACCTCCGGTGGCGTATCGGCAAGGAGCGAAATGAGTTCAGTAGGGTCAGGATGAGGAGTCTTCGGTTCCGCAGCCTGTCTAGCAAACTTCTCCTCGTCAGCTCGGACCGATTCAAGCTCCTTTGAGAGATCAGGAATTTCTCCCTTCTCGATCTCCTCAAGCAACTCTCGGTTCGCTTTTGCCTCTGCAGCCCGAACCTTGAGGGTCTCTACCTCTTCGGATTCTTTGAAGAAATTCCCGTACTTCGAGGAGAAGTCGTGGAATTGAGCCCGCACCTTCCTCCTCTCGTCCGTTCTCGCCGCAGCAATCAGTGCGGCTTGCTCCTCTTCCATTTTCTTCAACTTCTCTTCGCAAGCTTTGAGGTCGGCTCGAGCTTGGGTCTCTTTATCGACTGCGTCGAGATATGCATTCTTCCCGGCCTCGAGCTTTGCGGTCAGGTCGATATTGTTCACTTCAAGCTTTTGGACCTGCAGTTCGGCAGCCTTCATCCGGTTCATAACTTTGTTCGCCTTCTCCACGGCCTTGGCGTTCTCATCTTCGTTTCGCTTGAAACTCGTGGCTGCAGAAAACGGAGTTGAACTCCAGGATTAACTGCATAATAAAATGTGTTACTCAACTAAGTCATTCACGGACATAACGGATATTGATTCAGTTCGGGTTTTACCTTGCCAAGTTTCCCGGCGAAGCGAAGGTAGTTGTCCTTGTTGACCTCTTTCATTTCGTCGAAGGGAGCTATGGCAGAACCGGGTGGAACGAGGGTCCTCATTGTATCCGCAAAAGTCATCGGAGGAGCTGATAAAAATTCTAAGTCAGATCTAAGGGTGATATTCGAAAGCTGAGACAAACGATCAGTTCGTTACCCGGAAGAGGGACGTTGCGACGTTCCGATTCACGGGTTTCGGATTCCCGAGAAGACAGAACCACCAGGTTCTGGGGGGCGTCCTCCACAACTCCCTTCAACTTCGCTCCTTTTTCCTCTTGACGAGGGCGTGAGGAGCGAGGTGGGGAGTGGCTGATCTCTTCGGGCTGCTTCCGTTTCTTGTCAGCAGCCCGCTTCTCGGGATCTTTGCCAGCAGGGTCCTTAAGAGCCTTTCCGGAACCCGAAGTAGGAGTTTCAGGTTTCTTTCCAGCCGACACCGAAGTAGGAGTTTCAGGTCTCGACCCAGAGTCAGACGGTTGGTACTTTGTTTTCTCAAGGGAACGGAGTTTGCTGTCCTCGAGGGTTCCCGCCATCACGGTTCTGTCGGATTTAATCCGCGCTTTGTCTTTCTCAGCTCACTCTCTCTCAAGTCTCTTTTCTTCGCGGTACGAGGGAGGAGACATGTCGGCTTTGCTCAAAATTCTTGGACAGAAAGGGGGCGAAGACACGGCAAGATCAGTTCGGGATCTAATTCTCCGACCTGACGCTCAGATTCTATCCGTAGTCAAGGACTCCCAACCTAGATCTTGACGACAAAAATTCGAGAAGTGAGCAGCAAAAGTATGTGAAACGGGAGGCGTGCTGACTTTAACTGTAAACAAAAACATAAAAGAAGGTGGTCAGTTCGGGTGCCATAAAGTGTTTGCATTCAGAAATTACGACTAATTTAAGTTGTGTTTTCCTAGAGTGAATTCACTATCTACCGGTGCGAGCTGCCCACTCAGAAACAAATAAACCAGTCTTGTTTCCATAAGTGAGCTCATTCACTGGAAAGAAGAAGTATGATTTTCTCCATTGCTCATCTTTGTCTGGGAAGTCATCGAAGACTCGGAAACCTTTCCGAGGTGACAAGAAAAATGTTCCCTTTGTTCGCCCTTTCTTAACTGCGTACAACTGAAGGAGGTCATTTAATGAGAGAGCGAATCCGTCTTCTTCAGCTAGAGTAATAAGGCACAAGACGGTTCAGATAACATTCGGGCACAACTGGGGAAGTGCGATCCCGAACTCGTGCATAAGGTCGATCAGGACGTCAGGGAGGGGGAAGTAAAGACCGCATAGCGAAAAGAAGATTTCGAATGCGCACGTGTGCCCTGGGGGAGGATTCTCAGGACAGACTGTCGGTTCGGGGGAAATGAGTTGAATTTGACGAGGAATTTGGTGGGCTCCTCTCAGCAGCGAGAGTCTGCTCGAAGTCGAGAGCGAAGTCTGGTATTTCCCGAACTTACCGTCCATTAGGAACACTTCGCGAACTACTTTCCTCGGAGGCATGACAAACACCGCGAAGTAATTTGCAAGGAGAGAAATCAGATCTGAAAGCCGTTTTTCGCGAAACTTTCTTAGGCGGCCGAAGAACACTTGAAGATCTTCTTCAAGAACTCAAGAACAGAGATGGGTCTGCGCCGTGTTTAATCTATTAGTGAACCGGAGCGACGGCGAGCCTAAGAAATTGGCGACGGAATTCGACCAGAAATAGGCGTAGAGCGCCGGCGATGTTGATTGGTCTTCGGAATTCTAAACTGAAAATCTAAGAAATCGATAAGGAATCTACTCCAAGTGCTACCGGCCTAAACCTACCACGATTCTAGGTCTAAGATTCCGACTATCTATCAATTCAGGCAAAATTCGAAACGAGAATTAAACGAAAGAGAGGTTGAGAAAGAGTCGGGATTGTTACCTGAGGCGACGAGTGAGTCCGATGGCTTTTAAGAGGTCAGTCAGAAGGTGAAGGGTTCGTCGGTTTATATAAAGGAGTAAATGAGCGGGAAAACCCAAAACCCTAGGATTACGAAGCGTCACACTCTTTCCAAGAAAATCCTCGAAAATTACGCGATTCAGTTTCCTTTTTTTACCTCGGGAGATTCTTATTCTCCCGGAATGACGTTCTATGATCTCCGGAGATGGCGCCACGAGTTGAACTTAAGTCCCCGAAGTGTTCACTTCGAGGACTTGGGAGGCAAATTGTGGATGTTGGATTTCGTATCCGGCCCAATACGCGGTTTGAGCCCAGCAGGGGGCCCATCCAGGGAAAAGCCTGTTTAAGAAGACCGTCATTTCAAATTCGATTTAGGCTTTAATTCGAGTAACGGAAGAATCTCGAATTAAAGACGCTCATTAACTACTCGAGCTGGAGACTTCGTAACGTCCGAAGTAAAAGAAGCGAGATTTCCGGCGTAAGATCAGCGTAGTGATTAATTCGTTTGATTCGAAGTTCTTTGTATAAATATGTTTCATTTGCGATTGTACGGGGGACGGAGAGATACACAGAAACTATAGAAAAATAAATATACTTTTTCCGATTGATCATTGTTCGTTTAACAAGTCTTAAGATCCTCGAAGCATCCACAAAATTCTAATTGCAGATTCCGACATCCACATTAAGAACCCCCACTTAATATACTATCATTGAGGTTGCCAAAAATTAAAATCTTATATAAACTCTTACCAACAAAATTTCTTTATTAAAAATTGTTAAGAACCTTGATTAATAACCCTTCATTGAGGATGGTCTAATTACTTTCTTCAAAAACAATTAGAAAAACACACAAACAGATGTTTCCTTGCACGCCTTAGGCTAGTCATCGAATAGTGACGTATAATAAAATAAAGGAATTAATTCAATCATTGATTAACTAACGTTGAAAGCACATAAAGATAGAATTTTCGTTAATTGTAAAGTACAAGTTTTCGGATGAAGTTCTCTACCAATATCCTCAAGATAACGTAAATAAACATGTATTGCCGTATTGGGGGATTACGAATCCAAAGATCACATCAAACTTATAATACAAAAAACTTTGAAGTTTAAACATTACTAAAATAGGAAGAAGGCATGAATCACAAATTCTTATACAAAATTACTAAAGAATTAATATGCATTTATATTACAACTTGAACTAAAAAACACTCGCTAGCTTCTCATGGATTGCTCTTAGCCGGTTTTGTCTCCGGACAACTAATCAGAGTTCTTATCAAAAACAAAAACAAAAAGCTAATCAGAATCTATAAAATTCTTTGATACATAAGATAATTTATGAATGTATACATACCTATATTTTCCAGTATCTATGTGTATCTTGTATGTAAATGTAATCTTCTAATCAAACAAAACAAACTACATGTATATAAATTGACTATATATCTCCGGATTCGGGTATTTGATTCAAGTCGGGTTTTATTACCGGCGGAGTGGAGTGAGCCATCGAAGGAGCGGCAGAAGCTAGAAGAGCGTCGACTCTGGCGCCGACCTCCGCCGCTTTTTCCCTTATAAGAGCTGCGGGCATGTCAGCGGTGGTGGCGGCTGAGAGATGGTCCTCTTCTTGCAAGAGAAGATCAGGGAAGTTGAGACGTGCGGAGGGGCCACGGAGGTAGAAGACGGCCACGTCGTAGGCTCTAGCGGCGGCGATATCGGTTGTGTAAGAGCCAAGCCAAAGCCGTGAGCGTTTGTTAGGCTCACGAATCTCAGCCACCCACTTGCCCCACTTCCTCCTCCGTATCCCTCTGTACGGCTTCCTTGTAGCCACGTGGTTAGGCACTTCTTCTTGAGGTGGCTGCCTTCTCTTTCTCATCGTAGACTCTTCTTGTTCTCTTTCCATTGATAAAAGACAAACTTTTGGGGCGCAATGGAAGTTTATTAAGTATGGTGACAATATTTAATATAGAACTATGGCCGACATAAATATTGGTTTTGTAGAAATAGCCAAGTAACCTCGTACGTCTCACTTGTTATCTATTTACTATATTATCACTGAATTTGTCATGGATGGTTAGGAGACCGACTGAAATTGAATACTGAAGATTCATCGAGATCAGATGGCTTACAAAAATTATAAAAACAATCACGAAAACTCAGTTTATATACAAATCAAGAACTTTTAGAAAATGATCAACCTTTGTAAATATTTGATTCAATAATTCAAACTCTTGATAAATATTTTATTTTCATAGATGATGATTGTTTCATATATTATTCCTAAGTTGCTTATTAAGACAAATACCCGTGTTTTGGTATGACAGAGACTTGAATGTTGGTATCACAGGACCACATAAACTAATACAAAATGTTATCTTGAGTTAGATGCTCTCCTATTAATCAAGTGGTTTGGTTTTGGTCCAGTACTTCTCGGTTAAATTTGATTCAAGTAGAGATGTTAATGATGGGTTAAAACTCACTGGATACCCAAAACCCACATAAAATTTTAAGTCCATAGATCTACTTTTTTTAGAAAAAAACATAGGTTTAAAATAGGCTGAGTACCCAAATAAATAAAACCCATATGGGTTTACCTCATTGGGTTATGGGTACCCACATATTTTTTTAAAGTCCTTTTTCAAGTGAAACAACATTTTCTCTTCAAAAAAGATTTCACATTTTTTCGCCAAAACCGCGATTTAACAGTTTACCGCCAAAAAAGACATTCAACATTTTCCCGCCAAAAACGACAATCAACATTTTCCCGCCAAAACACAATTTAACGTTTTCCCGCCAAAAACGACATTCAGCATTTTCACGCCAAAACGACATTCAACATTTTCCCGCCAAAACGCAATTCAACATTTTCCCGTCAAAAACGCGATTCAACATTTTTCCGCCAAAAACGACATTCAACATTTTCCCGCCAAAAATGATTTCACATTTTCCGGTCAAAAACCCAATTTAACATTTTTCCGCCAAAAAAGATATTCAACAACATTTTTCCGCCAAAACGACGATTTAACATTTTCCCGCCAAAAACGACATTCAATATTTTCTTGCTAAAAACGACATTCAACATTTTCCCGCCAAAAACGACACTCAACATTTTCCCGCCAAAACGCAATTTAACATTTTCCCGCCAAAAACGACATTCAACATTTCCGCCCAAGAAAAGGGTTTGACATTTTTCCTGCCAAAAACGCAATTTAACATTTTTCCGCCAAAAAACGCAATTTAACATTTTCCCGCCAAAAACGCAATTAAACCTTTTTCCCATTAAATATATATATAATACATAAAATAAATACAATTTAAAATATATTTATAAGCAAAATAAAGATACAATATACATATAATAGTATATTAGCAGTTAAATATAAACTCTAAGAAAATGACAGAAACCAAGTTGGGTACCCACGGATAGTCTCGGAACAATCAGGTTTTTTCGGGCTTTACCCACTAAATCAAAAACTCATCTGGGTTTTCTAAAGTTAAGTTTTTGATGGGCGGGTTTTTTTTGGGTTCAGGTCGGGCTAGACTTTTCTACCCACCACAACATCTCTAGATTCAAGTATTGGTACATCCGTCAAGAATATGAACAATGCTTATTCGTTGAATCATTTAATTTAAACTCGTTCTCGCAGTGCATGATTAGGATTTTCTCCTGTGCATCATTAAACAGTGAACATAATTTGTTTGATTCGTATATGTTTACGTTTCTACTTCGAGGGGATGGTCAAAAATAGGTTTAAGAAGTATCAAAAACGAATTCACGAAAGAGTCAAACGTATTTGTGGAAAATTAAGTAGTAATAATTAAGTTATAACGAAGACACGTCACTTAAGAAAAGAACAAGAGAAGGGACACGTAGAGAGATGGGTTAAAGATAAACCCAAATATTGGCCGACAAAAACCCCATCAGCTTCCATCTTCCATTTTCTTATCTCTTTTTTTGGACGTCAATCGTTTTATAGTCACCACTTGAATTTTAACATTATTAACCTAAAAAGTATTTTTGGTTTAATTCTACCACTCACATATATGTAAACTCGATCCGTGTATGCGATAGTTGACTAGTGATACGAAAATGATTACAATACAAATTTGGTGGTATGAAATATCGATATTAAGTTTTTCGAAAAGAATAAAACAAAAATAAGTTAGCAATAAAAAATAAAAAATAGTAATATAAAACTTTTGTTTTGACTATATACATTCGTTACCATAATAGTTAGGAGTTAATGATCACTGTTAGCTCTGGACAAAATACTCGAATCAAAAGTATCGAATTGGAACAGAACCGTATAGAGAAACATTAAACCAAATCCAAATCAACGTTATAGTCTTAAATATCATATTTGAAGTGGTACCAAACTAATATATTATGGACATTAGATATAACAAAAAAAAAAAAAAAAAAAAAAAAAAA
>Ga0041059_1000961_pt1 | contig 22785 bp, 25 predicted proteins | sample AraColnosormetaG_FD_56232 | JGI IMG/M metagenome (GOLD analysis project Ga0041059, IMG submission 56232) | Arabidopsis roots microbial communities from North Carolina, USA - Col MF nosort | ecosystem: Host-associated > Plants > Roots > Unclassified | place: USA: North Carolina | collected... | reverse complement strand
TAGCTACTAAGGTGAACAATCGAACTCGTTAAGAATGCATATTTAGGTTGATAATTTCTCGGCTTCTCCGGTTATTCTTAGCTATAGATATAGGGAGTTTCGCGGAACGCCACCGGTTATTCAATAATTAGAGTTTGAGTTTAAGAATGGTTCGATAACAACCTAGCTTTCATTAGATCTACTAACCAATAGTTTTCTGAGAATACCCTGTTCCTAGCTTTTTATTTAATCGTTTACAACACAATCATCCTGCTGTTTTCTTACTTTGTTTTCTTACTATTTCAATCATCACTTGCTGGCTTAATCTCGACATTCAACTCATTGTTTGAACAAAAGAACTCCGTGAATTCGATCCTTAAATACTGCAATTGATCTCTTATTTGAGAGAGTAGTTCTATGGTAATTGGAACCATATCACCCAACATAAAGAGTCTTCCCTAGAAACCATTGGTCTTTGTTTTACCAAAATCTACCCAACATAAAGAGTCTTCCCTAGAAATTATTGGTCTTTGTTTTACCAAAATCTGGATATCCTTCCAAGAAAATAAATCTCTTAACATATTCAAATTCCAAGAGCTAAACAAAGGATCAATAAGTTGGTGAACCTTTAGAGTAATATCCATTAAGGGCTGTCTATTCATTGGTATCCTCAACTGCCCATCAAAAATCCACTTATCAATCCAAACATTTGTTTTTTCACCATTGCCTACAATTGTCTGTAATCCTTCTTTGAGAAAATCTCTACCAAATAATATTCTCCTCCAAGCATAAGAAGGTCTAGCACCTTTGGTAGTATTAAAAACTATGTGTTCGAAAAATACCCGCTCTTCTTAAAGACCTTGCAAAAGAGACTTTCAGGGTCCTCCAAAAGTTGCCAAGCTTGTTTGGCTAACAAAGCTTGATTGAAACATTGTAAATCTTTAAATTCAATCCTTCCATGCGACTTGGGTAGAGTTAACTGCTGCCATCCAATCCAATGAATTTTCTTTGTTGTTTGTAGAGAGTTCCACCAAAAATCCATCATAACACTAGTCAAATTTTTGCAAACATTTTTAGGCAACTCGAAACATGTCATTCAATGCACATGCAAGGCCATAGCAATCGACTTCAAAAGGATCTCCTTACCACCATAAGATAATCTCTTGGCAAACCAACATGTCATTCTGGAGTTCAACTTTTCTTTAAGAAAACCAAAGAGTTCCTTTTTCGACCCACTTAGACATTGAGGTAGACAAAGATACTTCACAGTCCCGCCTTCTAAATGAATACCCGACCTGTTTTTAATCCAATCCTTAGTGTCTTCATCAATATTTGCACCAAAAGTCACAGCTGTTTTAGTCAAATTGATCATCTGACCCGATACCTCACCATAAGTGGATAAACAACGCATTAAATCCTCACATTCACTCCTTGTGGCTTTGCACATAACAAGAGTATCATCATCAAAGAACAAATGATTCACCGAAACTCCAGCTGCCCGAAATTTAATTCCTGATAGTTTATCTGCTCTTTCAGCCTTGTTAAGAATATGAATTAAGGCTTCAGTACGCAACACAAATAATGATGGTGATAGAGGGTCATCTTGTCTTATCCCTCTACATGGTTTGATGTAACCAAACGCATGTCCATTGATCAAGACTGAATAAGACACTGAAGACACACATGCCATAATCCAAGAAATCCATTGCATATTTAATCCAAGAGCCTTCATAATGTCTTCCAAAAAAGGCCATTCAACACAATCATAAGCCTTGGATATCTCTGTTTTGACTGCCATATATATATTCCTGAGAGATTCTGTCATTGGTTCTTAGATTATGCACAATCTCATGCGTAACCAGTATGTTATCAGAAACCAAACTTTTGGCACAAATGTAGATTGAGATGGAGATACGATATCCGGTAAATGTTTCTTCAACCTTGACGTCAATATTTTTGAATGATCTTATACAACATAGAGCATAAATTGATTGGCCGAAGATCTGTCATTCTTTGAGGAGGTGTGATCTTGGGTATAAGATATATAAGAGTATGATTCCATTCTTGCTAGAGAACTCCAGTCTAAAAGAAACCATATATCTCCTTCAAGATTTGTGCCTTAACCAATGACCAATATTGTTGAAAAAGGAGAGCTGTAAATCCATCCGGTTATGGAGCACTCTCACTGCTAATAAAAAAACAGCATTTTGAACTTCTTCTTCAATGGCAGGTTTGGTTAAATCCTGATTCATGCTAGATGAGACTTTCACTTGAAATCCTTGCAAACAAGAGTTTATACTTTCTGAAAAGGTTGAAGGGAAGAGGTTATCAAAATAATGAGATGCAACCTTCCCTTTCTCACTATTCCTAGTCCTTCTATCTCCAAAACGACTCCTAATCAACATAAGCAAATCCCAATTGATCCTTAATAAATGAAATTCTAGACCAACACAGATCTAGAGCACTTTCCTTATCATCTAGTTCCTTTCTTAGCCTTTTAATTCTCCTCTAGCATTACTATCAGATGTTATTTTTCCAAACACTAATAGCTCTTGTACATTCAGTAAGATTAAAAATGGATGACGAAGTACCTCGAGAGATATTACTATTCCAAGATGCCAAGATTCTTTCCGTGCAAGAAGGTTCATCAACCCATCTTTTATCACAACAAAACTGTCCCCGAGAAAATTCATGATCATTGATAAATTTAACCAATACCGACCTATGATCAGAACCAAAAACCATTGATATAAATTTGGGAACAAAGAAATCCACGATGGATTACCAAAACATCTATTCAGCTTGCATTGAATCCATTGATTATTTCTTGTACCTCCACATGTGAAGTTATTTCCTGTACTTCCTAGTTCCTGCATATCACATTTATTCAACAAGTTCTAAAATCCTTGAAAAGAAACATGTAGTCTTTGAGGTCCACCTAACTTTTCATCAGGAGATTTAATGTCATTAAAATCTCCTATCATACACCAAGCTTCGTTTCTATTCAAATCAATACTACTCAATTTATGCCACAACTCAAGTCGATGCTGTGTTACCGGACGACCATAAACGCAAGAAACAAACCATCTCTTATTTCTCTGAGTTATCTGCAAATTAAGTAGGTTTTTGTCTTCATAAAGAAAATCAATTTCCAAAAAACTTTTTAAAAATATAGCCAAACCACCACTCTTTCCTTCAGGTTCTATTGTATGCATAAAATCATAACCCAACCACCTAAAGATTTTGGAGACAAAAATTGAAGTGTTCATCGTCTCCATGAGGAACAAAATATTTGGGAATAATCTTTTTTCATTTCCTTAAGATGACGAATTGTCCAATGGTTCCTCAGACCTTGGCAATTCCATCTTAAAACGCCTTAGTGATCCAACATCGGTTCCTGGGGAACCACTGTGGAGATATCTCTCTTGATACACTTCGAATCTTTATTAATAGAAGCCTCTGCTTTCCGTTTAAAAACTTTCTCAAAAAGGATATTAGACCTTTCCTGACTGGCCTTGTCTTTCAGAGTAAGATCCTTAACTGCTTTTCCTCTTTTAGTCCCAGAAGAAATGATATGATTTCCTTTATGATTCTTCACACAAGTTCCCGAAGAACTAGCGTCAGAAGATCCTGTGTTGAAACCCTTCAATATTTCTAGTTCTGGGAGCTCAATATATATATCATCACTTAAAGACTTTGATGCAGCACAAATACCATGACTTGCAGATGAGATCATAGAAGCATCCATGAGTTGAGGATGAACTGAAGTTGAATGTAAGAGATCTATTTCCTTCAAACTGACCTTCTTCTTCTTGTCTTTATCCTCCAACCTTTTGGAAATAGCAATTGAAGAATATGGAGGCTTAAAAGAACATCAATTTTATCATGGGTTAAACGTTGACATCGAAAACAACGTTTTCTAATTCTTTCATTATCAAAGGATATCGTCACCATTTCTCCCGTTGGAAGTTGTACTTCTTTCGCGTTGCGGAAAGGATTTGCAACAGGAAACAGAACACGAACTCTAACATAATCTTGAACTTGTGATTTATCAAGGTCAAGAACAATTTCCAGCACCTTCCCAACACACTTCGCAATTTCCTCAATCGTTTCTTTAGTGTAATAGTTCACCGGAGTATTGTACAAACGAATCCAAACCGGAAGAAAAAGCAGATAAGCAGATGAAATCATAGAAGCATCCATGAGTTGAGGATGAACTAAAGTTGAATGTAAGAGATCTATTTCCTGGAAACTTACCTTCTTTTTCTTATCTTTATCCTCCAATCTTTTGGAAATAACAATTGAAGAATTTGAAGGCTTAAATAGAACATCGATTTTTATCATGGGTCAAACGTTGACAGTGAAAACAATGTTTTCTAGTTCTTTCATAATCAAAGGGTATCGTTACCATTTCTCTTGTTGGAAGTTGTACTTCTTTCGCGTTGCGCAAAGGATTTGCAACAAGAAACATAACACGAACTCTAACATAATCTTCAACTTGTGATTTATCAAGGTCAAGAAAAAATTTCCAGCACCTTCCCCACACATTTCGCAATTTCCTCAATCATTTATTTTGTGTAATAGTTCATCGAAGAACTGCAAGAGTAACACTGAGTTTGAAAGATTGAAATTGTAACACAACGCCGACAGTAGATGAACTTCGGATGAGAGTTCTGCTCAATTAGAAATAATCGAGAGAGAAGTTCTTAAGCCTAAGAGAATTTGGGACGGCGACGAAATTGACCAGCTTTAGTTGAGCTACTAAGAGAGAGAACGGAGCTTTCCATAAGATTATTAAACCTTTTTTTTTTCTTCTTAAATGCGGTTTATTTGGTTCAATTTTGGTTTTGTTACACAAAAATCAAAATTTTTATGCTGATTATTTGGGTTTAAAAATAGTAAAACCAACAAATTTTTAAAATCACAAGGAAAAAATCTCATAAATTGAAGGGAAATGATAACAATGTGTAGGAAGATATCTAGGAAAAAGATTTTATATCGTTTTTTTCTTTTTGTCATCCGAAAAATTAATTAGGGCTCAAACGAGCCAATCTTGAGGGTAGTTGTTTACAAATGTAATATGAATCGGTTGGGTATGAACTTTTCGTGCCAAAATATCCGTTTTAACATTAGCACTACGAGAGATTAAAAATAGAGAAAAGCTTGTGAACTCATCTTATCGCTCTGTAACCCTCCAAATACGCTGAGAAATTTCCTAATGAAATTTTATATGGTATTTTCTCATGAAATTTTCAATTTATATTTCAATTTTTAAGAAATTGTTTTATATGACACTAAATAGTAAATATGGTGTAGAGTTGAGATTATTGAGGGACACATGTATTAAACTATTGGTAATAGATCCTACCAAATCTAAAAGAATTAGGTTTATTTTGAGAAAACTACATAGATTTCTTGTAATATTTATTTTAGACCTAAAACATGTGTTCATGCCAATGTTAACTATACATAGAATTACTTTTTTTGTCAACCTATATATCATATATAATACTTAGTGACTGCAGGAATATCATTCTAGTATTAATTCAGAGAGTCGAAATTTTCAATTACCACAATTGTTTAGAAACCAAGACAACCTACAAAGTCTTCAAAGATCTTAAACAAGTATGACAATTCTAGACGAGAGAAGAAGAAATCACGAAGAAACACACTACTTCGAATAAAGTAGATAAAGAGGACAAAATGATAATTAAGCACAAATCACTGGTCTCCAGGAAGCGACTTGATGATGTCAGAGTCACCTGAAAATATTGCATAAGTAAACAAACCAAGATTAACATTGCATGTGTAAGATGATTATTCTAAAAGACAATGAATGAGTGTGTTACCTGGGTCAACTATGCTGAGGCATGACACACGGAAGTATTTACCGCAGGCAGTACCAAGATCAACATTGTCTAAAAGGAACAAGTACAAAAAAAAAAAATCAGGCAATAAAATAACATAGTTGCAGAGACTCATCAAAAATAAACAGTTTCTGTAGTCTTAAGTAACATAATCAAGGTTTACAAGACTCTCAAAGAAAAAAGCAAGTAAGGAACAACTTCTGAATCACTGGTTCTCACTGAAATTGGTCGCTAATACCAGAAAACATAAAACAAACAATCACTGGTGCAGGAGGAAACTGATATGATATAAGTGAGTTCAGGCTTTTACACCATTTAGTCCTTACATTAAAACAACTACAAGGATCACCCTAATGGATTTGTAAGATGCAAAATTACACACTCTATCTACACAATCCAACATATACAAGACTTTCAGGAACATATCATTTAAGTATTAAGTGCATTCCTATTGGGGAAGTGCAAACAGTGTAAAGAATTGGTCACTAATACCACATACACACAGAACAATCATAGACCATAAAGGAAACTAATACAATGACACCAAACTGTTTCTACTAAATAATTTGCAACACTACACTCTCTATCTATACAATACGTACACAAACTTGGGAACAGATCAATTCAGTATTGGAGCATTTCAAATGGTGAATGAGAAGAGCTTCACTGTCAAATCCCACAGAATAATTTGCATTTCCACAACTATTTCTACTAAACAATCCTAACTACATTCAAACAAAACTGTTGTACAATGATACTAAACCAGTAAGGACAAATGTATAGTCTTTGTTCATGAAAAGAACTTACTTCTATTGTAGTGATGAACTCCAACTTTAGCAAGCATAGCATAGTACTCAATCTCAGATCTCCTCAATGGTGGGCAATTGCTAGATATCAATATCAACTTACCTACAACACAATCAAACAACAACATTCAAAAACCAATAGCTTATGAATCAATAAGCTAACAGAGAAGTTTGTTTCTAATACCTTTGGAACTGCGAAGAGATTTGAGAACAGATTTGTAACCAAGAGTGTATTTGCCACTCTTCATCACCAAAGCCAATCTGCTGTTGATTCCTTCATGGGACTTCTTCTGCAAGAAATGGATTCAACAAAAAATCAGTACACTCAAAAATTTCATGGATTGTGGAATTAGATCAGAGAAAAATCATACCGTCTTCTTCGCTGCAACCATCTTCGCCGGATTTTGACTGATAAGATTGAGAGAAATGAAACCGGAGAATCAGAAATCGGTGAGGGTGGAAGAGAGGAATTGTGTGAAAGAGATCGGAGATTTTTTTTACCTTCGTTGCCTTTTAGGGTTTGGGTGGCGCAAAATGAAAAGTGAGAAGTAGAGAAGAGAGACTAAAGGAACCTTTTAGGGGTTTTGAGAGATTCACTAATTAGGCTTAGGAAATTGGGCTTTAACGGACTCTTTCTTTATATTTTGCGTAGAAATATATATATCTTTTTTTCAAATTCAGTAAAATTTAGTTTTAATTCTTCAGTTTATTATCAATGACTATGAGTATGAAATGGACCACTATAAACATAGTTATTTTCGTATTTTTAAATTAATTTTTATTATTATGTAAAATATTATTTAGTCCAATATTATTAAAGAAATTTGGTCAATTTTACCACTTTTAACCAAAATGTTTTTATTTCTAAAGTTATTTACAAAAAAGTACTAAAATAATTGTGCCTTTCGGAAATAGGCACTCCAACTTATGTCTTTCGGATTTGAGTATTTCTCTCTTTGTAAATTACTCTTTCATCTCTCTCGCTATCATCATTCACACTGTTCCTCAATATGTCTCTCACCTGCTTTTGTGCTGTCTACGAATAAAAATCTCCACCCTAAACCTACTTCTTCACTTATTTCCTACCATAGCTCTCTGATTTCTTCATTCGATTGCAAACGCAATTACCCACCCCAGTTCTTGTCCAATGCGTGCCATTTTTTCTCTACACCATCGCCATTGTTCTTATTTCTGGCCTCCATCAGGTGATCTTGGTTTTAATCGACTTCGATGGTGACAACAAGGAGTTACCGGCGTTAGAATTCTAACTCGCGTTCCTTCCCACCCTCCGTCAAGCGAGTCAAACCCTACTTCTCTTGGAAACTTCTGCCAACTTCTACTCCTTCTCGAGGGCGTCGTAGTACTTGAAAGGGGGACACAGCTGTACAGTTGTTGATCCAGCGAAATTCGCAAATTCTGCTTCGGATCTCGACGCAGAAGATCTCAGTTGCAGGTATTGCCTCGGATACATCCTTCTCCTACTACTAATTTTGTTCATCTCCCGTTTGTCAATTTTGCAAACATTGCGATTTTTCTATAATTTGGCACAACAATTATGTTGCCTCTAGTATTTCTGATTGCATCTCCTATTATTAGTGGGACTCAATTACATCCCCATTCCTTCAAATTTGTTACTTCTTACCACTTTAATTTGCCTACATATTCTAACAGCTAATTTAACTAGTTATGCGTAATGGTGTTCTTTACAATCTAACGTGATATTGAAAATATTCTTCTTGTGTTACTAAAGTTTCCTTTATTGTGCCCTCATCCATTCCAGTAACTCCAACTGCAACAGAGATGTTTCTGTTTCACATGAGATAAGTGTTGATAGTGATGTGTCGTCTGAAGGTTAGGTGTGACAAATTTGGGGTATGTACACAATTTGCTTGAAAAGTTTTATATATGATGTGTGTTCTTGCAGCTCCGTCTGATGGTGATCCCAATCTTACCTCATCTAATGTAGATGCCATATCTGAAAATGGACATCGTTCTTCTGAAGGTTATAAACCTTGCTTTATTGTTGTTTCCTCTTCACGTTGTTTGCATTATATCAATATTTCTATTTATTTGTTCCTTCTCGTAGCAACAACAAACATCTCTAGCCCGCTGACCTCATCTAGTCAAGGTGGTTCTGTTGGAAACGGAGATGATCGGAGTGAAGCTGCCATGAGGGCTGACAGATATATTTTATCATCAGACGGTTAGAACCAGCATTTAGTGAATGATGTGCCTAATTTTGTCGGCTGCTTAACATGTCTTTGGGCTAATGTTTGTCATTTTAATGTCTTTATTTGCAGGCCCAACGCAGCATATCAACGGTCTAAGCTCATATAATGACGGTTTAACTGATAGAAATGTAGATGAGAAGTGTGAAGGTGACAAAAGTGTTGATAGAGATGTTTCTTTGTTTGAAGATGCGTATATTTAGTATTATACTTATAGATTTTATTATCACTTTCCTGAATCTTATGCACTCCACATTCACTCCTCAAACACTTATGTCGCTGAGAAGTTGCTGTCAAGTCCGGTATTTGCCATTGATAGGTATCCAAGGGATGTTAGGGTTAATGCGTACTCCAAACTCAAGTATCTTGTGAATATTTTACATATTTTGGATGAGACTCTTGAGTATGACACTCTTATGCGGTCCCAATTCAGTTTCCTGTTCTCCCTCCCAGTTCGCCAATGTTCTTTATCTGGTTAATTGCTGCACAATTTCTTGTCTCGACAACTCATCACGGCTAACTCACATGAGCTTTGGTTTACATTTGGAGGCCAGGCGCTGCGATTTTCGCTAGACGAGTTGAAACAAGTTATAGGTCTCTACTGTGCCACTTTCCCTGATAGAAATCCAAATGTAAAAACCAATCGTCTCCGCGAAGTGGTTATATGTATTTGGAAATGTTGCTCAGTCCTCATAAGAACTTCACTATTAAGCATATTCTCAAGCTTTTGAAATCTGATAGGCAGATCCTGGGGTGGCGTAGGTTGCGACTTGTTTTAATTGTTATTGTGGAATGTATTATAATATGTGGGACATAACATATCCATCCATCAGTCCCGATGGTTGAGATTGTTAAGAATTTGGACTTCTTCTTGAGCTACATGTCGGGTAGACATTCATTTGAGAGGACATTAAGGATGGTAAAAGTTGGGAAAAAAGTACGCAATCAGTCTGACATTACAAAGAAACTGAAGCAGCGTTCTCTTGTGATGCATGGTTTTCCAGTAGCCCTTTAGTTGTTCATTTTCCAGTCAGTTCCACAGCTTTTGGCGTATGTACCTAGAGTTGCTGATGTCCAGAATTTTTGGTAAGGGACATAGATATTCTATTGAAGCTGAAGACGTTTCATACAGATAACATACTTGCCTTTGAGAATACTGATGAGGTAAATAATATTACGTACGTAATGTCTGTCTATCCTCTTAGTGTATGAACTAAATATCTTTTTTCAATGTTCCTCAACTGTCAATTTTCTTTCAGACATTTACACCCTCTACACCTTGGTTGGCAGAATTGTGAGTTTCTGTTACACTACTACATCTATATGTTATTAGACTATATCTTGAACACTATTCTAACTTCTCTGAATGCCTTTGGTTTATTCTGTTATTTTTCCTTCTCTCTGTTGGACTGAGTAAAGTAAACTTTTACCATGCTCTGAACATTTACTATTCATGTAGCATATGTGGACAGCTACACACAAGATTGGCAGGTGGACAGCTTGCTTACAAAGCTTCTAACGTCTGAGTACTCTCGTTTTTTACAAGCAACTAATCCAAAGGCTTATCTTTGGGATCCTCTTTTACAAAGCTGCGTTAAGGGTACAGTTGGTGATCGCACTGAAAAGACTGTCTAGTATGCATATATTGATACAATTTATACACCCCTATGAATTGGGGAGACACATATTGGGTTGCCTTGGTCATATACCTCACGTCATGTCACATTGATATCTTAGATCCATTACTCCGTTGTACGTCCAATCACAATGTAACCGGTTACATGGCCCCTTTTGTTCAGCTGCTACTTTTCTTATCAAGTCATCATGCGATCCTTTTTATACGACTCCTTTTGGCCAAAAAGAATTTTCCTACGCTCGTCTTGAAGGCACCCCTCAGAACTCCCGTCTCAACACTCTAGTCCATCAGCAATAAAGTTAATTGAGTTGCACTCCCACCGCTACTCTCTACAGGATATGAGCTCAATTTCAGATAGATGGTTGATATGTTTTGTATGCAGTACGCTATTGATGTGTACGAAGAGTTTATTTCTAAGGTCGTCTTGAACTGAACATTGTTTATGTGTTTGATTCCTAGACTGCTACTCCTTCTATGTTTGAACATAGCCTGTCCCACTTGTAATATTCCATCTATGTATTAATACTCTCTGTATAATAACTCTCTCCATATTCTGTTGTTACTGTTCACCTTGTAAATGTGTCGGCTACTCAAATGACTACTCTTACTGTGCTTTTTATCATTTCCATATTGTTTTCCTTTACATTACAATTCCCATTATATTCTAACTCACACCACTTACCTTTGCAATATCCCCTCCATATTTTCTTTCTCTCATCCACTAAGTTACTAGCTTACAAGCTCTTTACTCTCCACCCTCTACCTGTATTTGGTAACCATCCTCTCACATTAATTGTCCTTCTCTATTGTTCATTAACTTAACTTACCCCTTACACCATCATTCGCATATAAACTACCACTTTTTCCAATAGATCCTACAACTTGTAGGTTTTCTATATCTACTAATTACTCAACACCAAAGGCTTTTTACTGATCCACTTGTTCTCTTCAATGGATACCCTTCTTGATGATGCTGCAGTAAAAATCTATCGGCACCTTTCCCGTTCTGGTTTCACAAGCCTTGCTCCCTTACTACTTGTCTCCAAAAGGCAAAGCAGGCTTGCGTTTTCCAGTGGCGTTTTACATGATCTCTCTCTTCATGAATTCTTCAATACCCAGATCTTGTCAACGAAGGGTCTCCATTTCGTTTGGTTGTTAAAAAATGTGTTACTGCACACAACCCGGTTGCTACCTATCTGGAGAGAATTCGCCTTACTTCGAAGAAAGCTGACTTCCCACATGCACTTGCATTGCTTTCTTCAAAACGTTTTGTTTCAGATTTTGCTTTGTTTGCTAGGGTTTGTTTCTCAGAATTGGGAACTATCCAAACGAAGGTCTTACAGCACTCTCTACATTGTTAACCCGCGTCGGAAACAATCAGCGTCTCCATTCCACTAGATCTATTGTCTACCGCCAGATTCTTACTTTCAAGCCTCTCAATAAACGCCTTTTCTCAAACTTACCTCTCCTCGACCAGTTGCCAGGATGCATAGGCCAACCGTGTACCCTACCATATCGCTGTCTACATTTTTTTCTTATTGGTATATTATAGCATTGAACTCTCATATATAGTTAATTCTTTCCAAGCTTCTGTTGTGACATGTTCAGCATTATCTCATGTTAGTTTGTTGCTTATCTTCTACCTTGTAATATAGTACTTAATCCATAATGAAATGTCTCTGCTTATGTTTACAATTGGGAGTTCTACATGCCTGAGTAATGAATATACACTTTGTTGTATTACCGAAAGCGTTTAATATTCATAATATTTGGGTTCCATGGTCCCAAACCTAGGGTTTAGTGTTGCAACCATCATCAGAAAGGACATCCTTCCACATCGTTTTCAATAACCAACTGTTTATCGTTTTGCTATTCTTTTGATATCGTTCTACTTGGGTTTAGTAATCCATACTCTAGAGTTTAGTTTTGCTTCTTCCTTTTAATTTGTTAAATTACTTAGGCTGTTTACAAGGTTGACAAATTGGTTTTTAAGGTTTTCTGAGTCACATACATAGGGTATAGTGATCCTCGAATAAGCAAGTACATTGTACAACTTTTTTTTTTTAATATTTCACAGGACAGAACATATGTTTTTTCTTACAAAAACATCAAACTAAGCTTACAAGCAGAAAAAGTGACAATATTGTTACAAAAGCATCAACATTATCTTACAATAAGAAAAACCAGACCATAATGTTACAATAAGTAAAACATAACTCATCTTCACAATCAGATTTAGATATAAGTTAAATGATTTTCTTACCAACCATTCTCCAATTACTACAGTCTTGCTCTTCTTTTCTTAGTACATGTAAAGCACCTTGCGGGAGTACCAATAGTTTACTCAATCAAAACAAACATCTTCTAGTGTGCATGCAAAGTAGACACAATTAGGCACATCTGCTTGGGGAAACCTATAAGTTGCATTATAGCTTCCGGTCATTGGTGGTTCTATATCTGTAATTTGAGCCATCACCGTCTCCCCTTTGTCCACAATGGACTCTAACCATCCAAGTCGGTTACTGAAAGTACACAACGACTCAATGTCCTCTTCATAACTCCTAGCACATATAGAAAATATTCCATACGCAAACATATCATAGACCACGTATTCCTCTGCAACTCTCATTAGCTCCAAACTTTCTGTAGAAGGGCCATTCTTCACTGCCAGTCTTAAACCCTCCACGTACTGAGCTGTAGGGTTTTTCGCTTCCAAGCATCTCATTAAAAATGGCTTGTATATGAAACCTTCATTTGCAAGTGAACTCACAAATATGAACTCATCCTATTCCACTTCTTCCAAAACCTCATCTTGTAAACATAGTCCCTCCCATCTGGTCCGACTGCAATGAAGGATGACAACTCTCGGAACCCTTGTCTCCCTACCCTCTGAACAATATCACTCCGAATCCTTGCTGGTATATATAACATTTTATAATTTTTGCAAAGCTTCTCTGCATCAATAAATCGTTGCTTTTTATAGAATTCCTATGTTTATCCTCCTTACCCACTTTTACTCCTACATCCGCTCATGTCTCCCTAACCATATCTATCAAATCCAACTTTCATTTACTATCCATGACCTTACACACTAAGCTGACATATAACTCCATCTACTACCCCAATCCATTCATGTCTCACACCCAAATATTTCTTGAAGGCAAACTTTTAACATTAGTTAATTAAACAATTTAATGTAGAGGAATTTGGGATGTGATGACAAAGAATATCTTCTTCTATATGGTGAAGCATGAGGCATTATTTTTTTTAACATATTTATGGATGAAACCAGAAGCGTGTCTCCCCTCCAAATAAGCCCGTGTTTCACCTACCAGTAATAAATTCACTTCCTTATTTATAACCCAAAAAACCCTTAACATAATTTCACATTAAAAAAATAACCACCTTCACCAAAACACTGCAATGGTTCATATTGTAAAAGATCTTGTTGTTGACATTATTCGTCGTGTCTCTACTGAAGGGTTCCGGTTTCTTGGGCCATTCATATCTGCTTCAAAACAAACAAAAAATATTGCATTCTCGAAGGAGGTCTTGACCGATGTTGATCTCAGCGAGTACATGTTGAATACCTCGTTGGCCAACAAGGTATTCATATCGATTTCATCAAATCGCTATCTGAACTCTGCTACTGTGTACGCATACGCTGCCTTAGACACTAGATATGGCATGCCTTTCTGTCTCCTGAATCTGCTCTTAAAATTTTGATACAGATGCACAGCACACGCACCGTGCTTAGCTAGAGGGTAGACTGTTCGTAATGCAGAGTGGATGGAGTTATGTCTGTAAGAAACAAAAACCAAGTCATGAGAATGTGGAAGAATGGAGAAGAGTTGGTTGAAAAACCATGTCCATGACACATCGTTCTCACTATCCATAACCCCGAATGCTACATGCATTATCTGGAACTTCCCATCCTAGCAGCTAGCAGTCATCATGACTGCTCTATACTTCCCCTTTACTGTTGTGGCGTATATGACCACAACTTTCCGCATGAACTGCGACCTATAAGGCTAGTCACTACTCCCACTGGGGCTAGAAAACTGAACTGCATGGATACATGCTCCAAGCGCTAGGAACAAGAACTTGAACTTACATTTCTCTTTGCCTGCTTTTGTTGTAAGAACATTACACACCGTCCCAAGATTTGTTTCCTTCAACTTCTCTATGTATGCCATCAACAGCTTGTAGCTTCCTTCAGCGCTTCCTCTTGTTGCCGCAACAGATTTCTCCTTGGCATGGCATGCTTTCATATATGTTATAGACACCCGGAGATCATCTAACACAATACTGGTAATATGTCAACAGCCCTTGGACCTAGCTTTTCATTAGTAAATCTTGAATGGAGAACTGAAGCAATAACCTTACATGAAGTTTTTTCCCATACTCTGCCCTGGTTGAAACATCACATGTGTGTGTGTTAATTTGTCTGTCTTCACTTCCATGGAATCTGATGTCCCACCGACTATGTGATCATATACACGCCACCCAAAGTGCGGACCCACACATCTAACAATTAGGCGTTGTTTACCAGACCTTGTTTGTTTGAAGTTAAAGAACCTCTTAATTGCATAGATTGCAAGTGCAGTTTGCATTTCTGCCTTGTTTCTGAATATCCTCCCAATGAAAATTGCATCGTTGGCTGAGTCAAACACGCCATCTTGCATATCATGCGTTTGTAAGAACTCGTCCCCAAAACATGGTGCACAGTCGTGTGCTGGGACTATCTAAGCTTGAATTATTTCAGCATACATAGTTGCAAGTGTAGTTTGAATGGGCTCTTCCTCTTCTGTTCCTCTAGTTGCACACAGATCACCAGCGACGATACCCTCAGCAACCTCATCGCTCCCTCTGCATGCTGCCTGCTCACTAGAACAGTTCTCTTCAACAGCCTCCTCTGTAATCCTGCAACCAATATTTCCAACCTGCGTCACCTCCACCCTATCAGTTGGTACACTTGTTTATGTCTTTTTCATTTCAGTCCTGACACTTTCTTCTGCCTCCAAGCTAAAATGATCTTCATTACTTAACCCTGCCAAACCTACAACTGCAGATACAACTCTATCATAACCGCTGGATGGATCAGGAAATGATCTAACCGGGTTTGATGATTCCCCCATCTCCAAATTTTCTGCTCCTATTGTGGTGGCTTGCTCTTTATGGATCAGATCGTCCCAAAAATTGTAATCATACTCTTCTTCCTCATTCGTATCATATGGCTCCCATTCTTCACTATCCACAGACTCTCCATCTTCATTAAGAGCATACACCATTTTCTCATTCCTTTGCTCATACGCCTTGCTTGTAGCTCTTTAGCTTGTGCTTCTAACATTTCAACATGTGCTACAACCTCTACATCATATAGTGAATTGAGATCAATCCCCCCACCTTCTTCATCTACTCCAGCCTGCATTGTTCTTGACAGAGCATTTCGGTTGCTCAAAATTTCATTTTCTGTTGCAGCAACAGTAAACTTTACTTCCCGACCGTTATTTATCGTCGTCCCAAGACTGCCATTGTCTAGAATGGTCATTGGGAACTCTGATTGACGTTGCATTTGTTGATTGCCTCTCCCCCGATCTTGTTCACCTCCATGAATATTTTTTTTTGTTGCTTCCTCGGTTACTTCATCCTCATTTCCCTCTGTGTTGAGCAAAGGGGTACCATCTGCAAGCCTAATCATTCCTTCCTCTAACCTTATTAATATTTCACCAAGTGTTATACAATCTGTCTCCCACACAGGCTCAAGGGCCACCAACAGATTTAGACCCGGATATGTTGCTCGCAACGTTAAGAAAGTTCGCAGTCCTGCGTTGTTATGCATCAAAACCGGAGGCGTCCTTGCAGAAGTAAAGATATACAATTCTGTAGGCACCCAATATGACATTCGGCTTACAACTTTTGTCCCTAGGGACTCAAAATCTTCTGAGCTTTCAACTTGTTCTATGTCATATCGTCTCCAATGGCAATGCACTTGCACATACAGTTTTTTGCATTAACGAAATCCCAACTGCCCTCATCTCAACACTCCCAGTCCCCTCCTAAAACGAGAACTACATTCGCCATCACCTGTAAGTCAAAATAAAACCAAACTTTATGATTCATAATTCGAAAACAAAATTTAAAAACAATGTTCTCCACGAGTTACCCCTGTTCCAAGTACCTGTCAATACAATTAATGCAAGCATACTATGCTTTCACCCACGTTTTGTACATGTCTCCAACTAAAATTTATTACAACACCTATACCTACTTTCACAGATTTGTTCAGATATATCTAAAATAGATAGCACAGAAACCTTAAAAAAATCGCACTTTTTGTCTTCTTTCATATATTCAGTTAACCTACAGTCACATCTTTTTCAGACATGAAGCAGTTCGTTATCTACGTTAACATTGCAAAAATACAACCCATACAAAACGATTCAGGATCTTGTTACTACTACACAACACAACTACACAACACAACTATACATTAGTTAGCCTATATTAAACTTGAAAAGCATTCACATTGCAATAAACCCTAACCACGTACCAGTTTCTTACTTTGATCTTTCTTCTTTGCACATGAAATACTTTGTTCTTATTCACTGTCGTGATTTTCGAATCCAGATGACTTTTTCACTTTTACTTGCGTCTTATCTCTCTTATTTAATTTAACCCACAAACCCTAGGTAAACCAAATCATTCTGCATGGCTATCTTTTTGTCCACATATTTGACATTAATTCTCGTGTCTTACTATTTCATTTTCCCGCTCATGTATAAAACCTACAAAATATCTTACTTAAACCTATTTTTTTTTATCTAATACTAGTGACGTCATCATAACATCCTGCCTCTTGTTACGTCGGGTTCACATCGTCATGAACAATCATGTTTCTTTATTTATTTGACTCCAACTTGGCAACATGCCTAAATCCGAATATCATCACCAAAATGTGCCAATTTTGATAAGATACTCTTATTTCTACCACATCTCATACTTCCTTTCTATTCCTACAACATTGTTTCTTTGAATGGTTTGTATCAGTTAAAATATATATCTAGAGACCAAAAGAGAAGGGACAAACTAAGAAATTGGTGAATGATTATAATAAACCCTATTCGATGACAATACTCAAACAAAATATAAACATCAAACAAGATGCAAAGAGGGTAGTTAAAATTTGGGAGTTCTAAAATCAAAGGACAATGAATTAAAATTGGAAGACAAAAATTAGTTAAAAGAACATGTAGAAATGAGATGAAATTGTGGATTCGTGTCCCCGAATTTTACATCCATAAAAGGAAGGATAATCTTGTCTTAACACACAACTAATGTGGTAGAAGTGGTAATGGAAAGAAGAAGTGATAGAAACAAAAATAATTTGGGAAATTGTGGCACTAGTGTTAGTTTTCCCAATTATTAAAGTTGAATATATATTTCATATATATCATTATGTTATTATATATTTTAAAAGGATTAAAAATACATAGTATTCTAGAATCATATTATGTATAGAATCATTTTTTAAATAAAATAGCAAGTTATATATATACATATATATATATATTTAACATAAACTAAAATAGAAACATACCAAACCAAAAAAAACTTTCTCTTTCTTCTCTCTCTAATATTTTCACAAATAGAGTTCATATGCCAGATCTGGTATTGCCGTAAGTTCTGCTGTCAACATGGCTTTTTTGTTGTAGTGTTCTTGCCGTCGATATGGTTTTTTCGTTGATGTGTCCTTGCCATTGACATAGCTTTTCATTTACCATTTATTTTTCTTATCTCAAAAACTCGATAAAGAAGATTTGTGGCTTACGAGATTGTTAGATCGGGAGAATTTTTCTTTGTCATATCTATTTTCCTTTGCCTTGATATGTTTTATTGTTGGTTTTTGCTTTTGAATCTAGTAGTTTTCCGACTATGTGGGATTTTCATTTCCAATTAAAAGTGTTGGATATGTTGGATTTAAGATAGTTTTGGTTTAGTGGAGTCTTAAGATTTGTTTAAAGCTTGTTTTCTTCGCAAAATTAGATTGTTTGCTTTTAGAAAATTTCAGAGATTCACGTGGATCATCAAGGTTTTGATTAATTCAATCTATTTTTTTTACTATCATGAGGATGAGACTAGTATAACCATTTATTGTCATCATCGGTGAAGAAAAAAGAAGATTCATTCCTGATTTTTGTTCCGACGACGTTTCTGATTCACCGGATTGGAATCTCTTGCATGTTGTGAAGGTTGTGGAAGTAACATGTGTCCTCAACTTATCCCAATCGATCGGACACGTTCTTAATCTATAACTCTTCTTGTACCTTTTTATTTGGGCTTTGTTGAAAGTCATATGCACTGTCTTATAATCTACATATACATTTTTGGTAAGAGTTTTGACCAAAAATCTTTTTACTATTTACTATTAATATTTAAACCCTTATAAATTATATCTCAACCAAATATTCTATTCGTAAGAACTTACAATTCGTTAGTCTTTAAATATTTGAAATAATTCTTTCATCTATTACATATTTAGTCCCTACAAAATCTATCTAAAAAAATATATTTGTCTAAAAATATCCTTAACTAAATCTTATCTTTATTGATGTACATTCAATTAATTACTAATTTTCTAAAATTTCTCTATCTATATTAAATATAAATATATAATTTTTTTTCACTTTTGTTTGTTCTTATATCTAATTTATTTGATTTTATATAAAATACATATTGTTAGTAAAATATTATATTTTCGCATATGATGTAATTCAAAATTTGGAAAACAGACATATATTACTCAATCAATGAAAAAAAAAAATGTAAAAGGTCCCACATTCCTTAAGAAATTGGGCAATCTTTAGAGCCTTACTATAAAAAGAACAAAAATAATTTTGGATACAAATGAGCTTGAAACTTGATTTATCAAGCATGCAAAATTTAAAATGTTATCCGATTTAATCTGATTTTTTCTTTCTAAAAATTGAATCTTTCGAAATTTTAAAATATTATAAAATATTTCAACTTTATTAAAAGTTAAATATTAAATTTTAAAACTTTTAAAAAGTTATATTTTATAAAATGTTTTAAATATTTATAATTTTAAAACTGTTATGAAGTTTTAAATAATATAAATATTTGAACTTTATAAGTAGTTTTAATATTATAAATATTTAAAAATATATTAATACAGGACGGTATACTACAGTTGAAATCTTAGATATAACAATCAAAATACAAATATAAAGTTTGGATCGATATTAAATTTTTTTTGAATTTAAAATATTATAAATAGTTAAACTTATGAAAAATGACAAAATGATGTTTAATTTCATGTGACGGGGTTATATGGTTGGACGGGTTTGAGTCGATATTAATACGAGATGATGTATACTATGGGCGAAATCCTAGAATTAACAATCAAAATTTAATCATACAATTTTAAAAACTAAACAAAACTAACAATATTATTACAACAAATACAACTTACAATTTTAAATTGTTTAGTTATAAAAATTATCCCAAGTGTATAATACATAAAAACAATAGCATATGTCTATAAATCATCTGAAAGACAAAATTCATTTTTTATATAAAAATATAGGCATGTGATATACCTCTTTATATGTTATATATATATATATATAAATGATATTAATTAAAGTAAAATCTTTAACTTTCTAATAAAAATATCAATTCGTGGTACACCGTAGGTCAATCTCTAGTGTTTATGTATAGTTGGAAGCTGTCATTATAAATAAATACCATCCTTTGTGAAAACAAAATAGAAAAAATTTAAAATACCATCAATTTATACAATCATAAACTTAATAACGGAGAAAGAGGCTTTTTCCTAAAAGGAAAGGGGCTGGCCCTTAAGCTAGTTATTATGTAGTATCCTAGAAGAAAAAAAGATTTACAACTATACAACCTAACTGTCTCATGAGGAAGGAGGTCATGGCCAAGCACACAATTGTCATAGTTTGATGAAGAACTCTACAAGGTTTCTCACCATTGCGAATTTGTTTTTCTTACTTACACTAAAACCTTCATAAGTTAATAGTTTTTTTCAGATGATTGGTGCTGAAGATGACGAGAAATACCTTATTGCAACTGCAGAGAAACCTCTTTGTGCATACCATCAAGATGAATGGATCCAACCGACCGAGCTTCCCATAAGATATGCTGCTTACTCGACCTGCTATAGAAAAGAAGCATGGAAGACACTCTTGGCATTTTCTGTGTTCACTAGTTTGATAAACTTGAACAATTTTGCATCACTATTCCTGATGATTTGTGGGTAATGCGCGAGAAGATGATAAAGAACTCGCAAGAATTTTACCAATCTGTATATTTTTCCCAAAGATTCTTCAAGTTCAGAAACCTTACGAAATGTTTTCAAAAATGTTTTATCTTGTTCTCCAAGTAATCTTTAAAAGTTTTCAATTTTTTGTCTTACTCCCTAAGTAATTGATGTAGGTCAAATTAATCCTAAGACCATTCTCTCAAATAAAGAGGTTAGTTGCAACACTTAGGGATCAAATTCCAAAAGTTATCGGATCACACAATAGACTAATGGCTATCGAATTAAGCTAAGTAAAATAGTAAAGAAAATAAAATAATAGAAAACAAGCAAATAGAAGATTATGAGAATGTAAAATAAGATAATAAAAGCATCAGGCTTAGGGTATTCTCAGGAAACAGATGATTAGTAGATCTAGTAATAGCTATGATTTGATCGAACCATTCTTAAACTCAAACCCTAATAATAGAATAACCGGTGATGTGTCGTGCTACTCACTATGCCTAGAGCTAAAGATCCCCATTGATGTGCAGGTGAATCCCTATCTTAAGACATGCATGCTAAACGAGTTCAATAAGTTCACCTAAGTAGATAGGCTGATTCTTATTACACACCTATAAATCTAGCTCATCAAATAGTAGTTCTGGTAATAGATACCTATGATGGGTATACCTATTATTTAAGATCAAGTTTTAGGTGGCCAATCTAAAACTAGCATTAAGAATAATCAAAGATAAAGAATCCTACAGATAACGTAGTAGGTGACGATCTACTAAACCTAACCAGAACTACTCAGACATGATGAATGAAGCAAACAAGAAGATTATAATAGAAATCAATAATGAATATAATAAGAAATTAGAGTTAAAAAATATCTTCTCTAAAGCGAGTCTTCATAGGGTTTTGCTCCCAAGAACAAAAGAGATAATAAGTGTTAGGTCTAAACAATGACCTTAAAATCTATGTATATGTTTCTAAAATGTGCTGGACCTTCTTTAAAAATAAGAGAAAGTTCTAGGCCGAATATGCAAAATCTTCATAATTTCAATAAAATGGGTTTTTAAATTACCGTCAGGTATTGGTGTCGCTCGATACCTACGCGATATTTGGTCTCCGGATTTCTTCTGCAACATAAGTTCTCTGTTTTCCTCCAGAATGCTCCATTATCTCCAAATGCATCTAAAACATGTAAAAACCTGAAAAATACTATAAAAGACTTTACAAATAACAAATAGACTCTAAACATATACCTAAATCATAACTAAAAGCAGACAAAATATAGAGGTATATCCACTCCCCAGACTTAGCTTTTGCTTGCCCTCAAGCAAAACAAAAAAGTCGAACCCGTGGAAGAGGTTTGAAAACGCAAGAACTCCCAATATTCTCTAGCCTATTGCCTTGTGATATGGTTCAAATTACCTAGAACTACTCTCTCAAATAAGAGATCAATTGCAGTATTTAAGGATCGAATTCACGGAGTTCTTTTGTTCAAACAGTGAGTTAAATGTCGAGATTAAGCTAGCAGAGTATGAGTAAAATAGTAAGAAAACAAAGTAAGTAAACAGCAAGATGATTGTGTTGCGAACGATTTAATAAAGAGCTAGGAACAGGGTATTCTCAGAAAACTATTGGTTAGTAGATCTAATGAAAGCTAGGTTGTTATCGAACCATTCTTAAACTCAAACTCTAATTATGGAATAACCGGTGGGCTTGTCGTGAAACTCCCTATATCTATAGCTAATAATAACCGGAGAAGCCGAGAAACTATCAATCTAAATATGCATTCTTAACGAGTTCAATTCTTCATCTTAGTAGATAGGCCGATTCTTATTACACACTTATAAACTAGACTCATCAAATAGTAGATCCAACTACAGATACCTATGGCGGGCATATCTATTGTCTGGATTCAAGATCTAGTTAATTACTCTAGATCTAGCATTAAGCATAATTAAAGATGAAG